>OGNC01000709.1_pt1 | contig 19800 bp, 20 predicted proteins | sample 1573311 | NCBI WGS metagenome assembly OGNC01 (sample SAMEA2581889, study PRJEB24529) | metagenome | biome: Human gut stool | place: China | collected 2011
AAAGCCGTCTTTCGAGACGGCGCGGATGATCTCATCCATAATATTCACCTCGAAAAATGATCCAAAGGGGTTTGTGGTTTACTTGGTTTCGTCTCCGTACTCCAGGCTGCGCATCGCCGTGAGGAACACGCGCCCGGCATCTGCCTGCGGTCCGTCGCGCCGGACGGTCACATCGAGAAAGCCCGCCTCCGTGAGCAGCCGCGTGAGCAGCTCGGGCGTGTGCGCATACTCAATGTGCTCCTCGGACGCACGCGACCAGAGCTCTCCCGCGCGCGTGAACAGATCCATCCCGTAGTGCATGGTCTGCGCCGCTGCGTCAAACTCCGCCCGCCAGAGGCACAGGACATCGTCCGTCTCGTCGACGAACGTGCCGCCGTCGAGCGCGCGGAACGACGCCGGGTCGCGGATGTCCAGGATCAGCATCCCGCCCGGGCGCACGAACAGGTGCAGCCGGTGCAGCACCTCCGGCAGCTCTTCCGGCGGCAGGTAGTCGATACCGTCGAGCGAGCAGTAGGCCGCGTCGACCGTGCCGTAGAGGTCAAGCTCGGACGCCTCCTGACACAGCAGCAGCGGCGCGACGGCATCCGGCGGCAGCTGCGCATTGTGCGCCTGCGCCTGCATGAGCATATCGGGCGAGCCGTCGGTCGCGATCATCTCATAGCCGCGCGCGGCCATGAGGCGCGTGAGCGTGCCCGTGCCCTGCGCGACGGCGCCGACATCTTCGAGCGCCGCCTGCTCCACTCGCATCCTCAGCTCAAGGCGGCGCGTGAGGATCTGCTCGCCGGCATCCGCGCCCGTTTGAGCGAGAACGAGACTGAGCTTGAGCAGCTCAGGAGCGTTTACAGCCCCCGCCGCGACAAGAAGTGAGCGCCCGCGCGGTTGACTTCCCGCGCCATTCGGTATACACTAAGCCCAAACCAACAGCAAAGGAGCGTGCAGCGCCATGAGTGAATGCACCCACAACTGCTCGACCTGCGGCGAAAGCTGCGGTGAGCGCACCAGTCCCCAATCCTTCTTGAAAAAGCCCCACGCCGATGCGCACATCGGCAAGGTGTTCGGCGTCGTGTCCGGCAAGGGCGGCGTCGGCAAGTCGATGGTCACGAGCCAGCTCGCTGTCAGCCTGCGCCGCAAGGGCTATCGCGTCGGCATTTTGGACGCCGACATCACCGGCCCCTCCATCCCGAAGGCGTTCGGGATGCACGAGAAGGCCGTCGGCACGGAAAATGCCCTCCTGCCCTGCGTCAGCTCGACCGGCATCGAGGTCATGTCCATCAACCTTCTGCTCGACGATGAGACCGATCCCGTCATCTGGCGCGGCCCCGTCATCGGCGGCGTAGTCACCCAGTTCTGGACCGACGTTCTCTGGGACGTCGACTACCTCCTCGTCGATATGCCGCCGGGCACCGGCGATGTGACGCTGAGCGTCTTTCAGTCCATCCCGCTCTCCGGCATCGTGGTCGTCGCCTCCCCGCAGGAGCTTGTCAGCATGGTAGTGGAGAAGGCCGTGAAGATGGCGGAGAAGATGGCGGTTCCCATCGTCGGCCTTGTGGAGAACATGAGCTATCTCGTCTGTCCCGACTGCGGCAGAAAAATTTACCTCTTCGGCGAGGGCAAGTGCGCGGAGGCCGCGAAGAAGCACGGTCTCCCGCTGCTCGCCCAAATGCCCATTGATCCCCAGCTCGCCGCCCTCACGGACGAGGGCCGCATCGAGGAATTCAAGGGCGACTGGCTCGCCGACGCGGTCACCGCGCTCGAGGCCCGCTGACCGCACCCGCAAAAAACGGAAAGGATGTTTCCCGGGAAACATCCTTTCCGTTTTCTCTTTTATAAGCCCTCGTGCAGCTTCCAGAGGATCGGCTCGAAGTCCACGCCCTCGCGGGCCGGTATGTTCTGCGGCATGGTCTGAATGGCGCACTCGCGCACGAAGGCCTCCGCGAGCCGCACCGCCTCGTGCAGCGTTTTGCCCTTGACGAGCGCGCCGGTGAGCACGCTCGCGAACACGTCGCCGGTGCCGTGAAACTCCTTGCCGATGAACGTGTCGAAAAGAAACTCCGTCCCGCCGCTCGTGCGGTCAAAGACGCACGCGCCGATCTCTCCCTTGCGGAGCATCACGCCGGTGAGCACCACGCTGCGCGTTCCGTTCCGGCTCAGGCGCTCAACGACCGAGCGATAGCCTGCCTCGTCATGCGTCAGGGCGCCGAAGGAATGGTCCTCGCCGAGCAGCACCGCCGCCTCGGTCAGGTTCGGCACGATCACGTCCGCCAGCTCCGCCAGCCGCGTCATGCCCGCGCACATCGCGGGCGTATAGGTCTTGTAGATCTTGCCGTGGTCGCCCATCACGGGATCGCAGATAAAGATCGTCGAGCGGTCGCGGCGGAAGGTGCGTACAAAGTCCGCCGCAAGGTCCATCTGCGCCTCGCTGCCCATGAAACCGGTGTAAACGGCGTCGAAGTGGATGCCGAGCTCCGCCCAGTGCGCGGCGGTCTTGGGCAGCTCGTCGGTCATATCCAGAAAGGTATAGCCCGTGAAGCCGCCGGTGTGCGTGGAGAGATAGGCGGTCGGCAGCGGGCAGCACTGCACGCCCATCGCGCTGAGCACAGGGATGGCGACGGTCAGCGAGCAGCGGCCGAAGCCGGACATATCGTGGATGGCGGCAACTCTCGGCGTAGGCATAAAAACGGCTCCTTTCTTTTTGCTGCTCCTATTATACCGCACCGCGGGCGCATTGCAAGGAAAAATCCGCGGATAGCGCGCCAGCGACGCGCATAGGTTGGTGTGAGGTGATCTTTTATGGATATTCATGTGGTGCGCGCGGGCGAGACCGTTTCGTCGGTCGCCGCGCGGTACGGTGTGCCGGCGGGCATTCTCGCCGGCGTCAACGGCGTCGCGCCGGACGCTCCGCTCGCCGTCGGGCAGACGCTCGTCGTCCGCCATCCGCGCGAGCTTCACACGGTCGCGAGCGGCGAGAGCGTCTATTCCATCGCCCTGCACTACGGTCTGAGCGTGCGGACGCTCTATCAGAATAATCCCGCCCTCGGCGGGCGCAGCGCCCTCTACCCCGGGCAGACGCTCGTCATCGCCTACGACGACACGCCCACGCGCACACTCGCCGTCAACGCCTACAGCTATCCCTTCATCCGCGGCGGCCTGCTCGACGCCGCGCTGCCCTATCTCACCTACCTCACGCCCTTTACCTACGGCATCAACGCCGACGGCACGCTGCTGCCGCTCGCGGACGAATGGCTACTCGCCGCCACCGGACAGTACCGCACGGCCGCGCTCATGCACCTCTCCACGCTCACGGAGGAGGGCCGCTTCGACAACGCCCGCTCCACGCTCATCTTGGAGGAAGCGGACGCGCAGGACGCTCTGGTGCAGAGCATCCTCGAGACCGTGCAGGCCCGGCATTACTTCGGACTGGACGTGGATTTTGAATATGTGCTGCCCGAGCAGCGCGAGGCCTACGCTGCCTTCATCACGCGGCTGCGCGAAGCGCTCAATCCGCTCGGCTGTCCGGTCATCGTCGCGCTCGCGCCAAAAACGAGCGCCGCGCAGCGGGGGCTGCTCTACGAGGCGCACGACTACGCGCTCCTCGGCGCGGCAGCCAACGCGGTGTTTCTGATGACCTATGAGTGGGGCTACACCTACGGCCCCCCGATGGCGGTCGCGCCGCTGGGGCAGGTGCGCGCCGTGCTGGACTATGCCCTGACCGCCGTTGCGCCGGAAAAGATCTTCATGGGCATCCCGCTCTACGGCTACGACTGGCCCCTGCCCTTCGTATCCGGCGAGACGCGGGCGGAATCTCTCTCGCCGGTGCAGGCGGTCGAGCGCGCTCTGCGCCACGACATTGCCATTCAATACGACGCGGCCGCGCAGGCCCCCTATTACCACTACACCGACCGCGGCGGGCGCGAGCACGCCGTCTGGTTCGAGGATGCGCGCAGCATCGAGGCCAAGCTCCGCCTCGCGGACGAATACCATTTGCAGGGCGTGGGGTACTGGAATCTTACACGTCCCTTTCCCCAGAACTGGGCGGTGCTCGCCTCGCTCTTTGATATCGAGACGCTTCTCTAAGCGCGCGTCCCGATGGCCTTTGCCACCACGTTTACCACATCCTGCACCGTCTCGTCGAAAAGGTGCGTGTAGACCTCGCTCGTGATGCTCGTCGAGCTGTGGCCGAGCGCCTTGGAGATGGTGAACATCGGCACGCTGCGGCTGTTGGCGACGCTCGCAAAGCTGTGGCGCAGGCCGTGGAGCGAGATGGACGGCAGGGCGTTCTCCTCAACGAAGGCCGCGACGCGACGCCCGAGGCCGTTCGGATCCCACGGCTTTCCCTGCTCCGTGACGGCCACATAGCCCTCGGGATTGAAGCCTGTGCCCCGCTCGCGCTGCCCGCGTTCCCATTCGTCGTGCAGCCGCGTGAGCAGCTTCTCCAGATCGCTCACCCCATCGTAGCACAGCCGCCGCACGGAGGAATAGGACTTAGGCTTTTTCTCGATGAACGTTCCGCCCACGGAGGTTCGCACCTCGCGGACGGTGACGATCTTCGCGTCCAGATCCACACAGCGCCATTTGAGTCCGCAGATCTCGCTGCGCCGCAGCCCCAGATAGCCCGCCAGCTTAACGGCGGGCTCGATCTCCGTGCCCGCGCAGCGGCAAAACAGCTCGCGCAGCTGCGCGGGATCGTAGTAGCGGTGGCTTGGCAGCACCTTGGCCGGCGGTGTGACATAGCGCGTCACGTTTTCCCGCAGCAGCCCCTGCCGGACGGCGGCCTCCAGCGCCGTGTGCAGCAGCACATGGTGCTTGCGCACGGTGTTGTGGGAGAGTCCCTTTTCCAGCAGCTCCGCGTAGTACCGCTGCAGCTGCGCCGGCTGCAGCTCCGGCAGCTTCACCTCGCCCAGCGCGGGCACAAGGTGGAGTCGGATGATGTTCTCGTAGCCGTGGACGGTGGTCTTTTCGCGGTTCGGGCAGATAAAATCCCGCAGCCAGACCTCCAGCCAGTCGGCGAGAATGACCTCGCCGCCGTGGCGCGTGCGCTTGAGCGCGCGCAGGCGCAGAAACTCCGTCAGGGTGCTCTCGGCGTCGTCGAGGCAGTGGAAGGTGCGCACGCAGCGGTCGCGCGAGCCGTCGGGCCGCATCCCGTAGTGCATCGTGACGTAGTAAAGGTCCTTCTGATCGTCGTAGGCAAGATTTCGTTTGATGGATTTTCGCATATTCGTTCGCCCTCCTTTTTGAATGGAGGCAGTATATCACCGATCGAGCGCAATGAAAAACGGCGGCGCAGAAAGCGCCGCCGTTTTTAGACGATTCTTCGGTTTTGCTCAGCTTCTCTTCGCCGCCTCGATGACGTGGCTCGCGAGGATGGCCGTCGTCACCGCGCCGACGCCGCCGGGCACGGGCGTGATGGCCTCCACGATCGGCTCCACCTCGGCGAAGCGGGTATCGCCGCAGAGATTGCCGTCCGCACCGACGTGGATGCCCACGTCCAGCACGATCTGGCCCGCGCGGACGCTCTCCGCGCCGACCATGCCGGCCTTGCCGGCGGCGACGACGAGGATATCCGCCTCGCGGCAGATGGCGGGCAGATTTTCGCTGCGGCTGTGGCAGATGGTCACGGTCGCGTGCTCGGCGAGCAGCAGCAGGGAGACCGGCTTGCCGATGACGAGGCTGCGGCCGATCACGACCACGCGCTTGCCCTTAATGGGCACGTTATAATGCTTGAGCAGCGCCACGCAGGCCGCGGCGGTGCAGGGCGGATAGCCGCCGTCGGTGCCGGCGTAGACCGCGGCGAGCGAGCCGTCGGTGATGCCGTCCATATCCTTTCTCGGGTCGAGGGCGCGGCGGGCAGCCTCGTCGTCGAGGTGCTTGGGCAGCGGGCGGAACATCAGAACGCCGTGAACACGCTCGTCCTCGTTGAGCGAACGGATGTTGTCCATCAGCTCCTGCTGGCCCGCGTCCTCGGGCAGCACGACCTGACGGACCGTGATGCCGACCTTCTCGCAGCGCTTGAGCGCGCCGCGCTCATAGGACAGATCGTCCTCGCGCGCACCCACGCGCAGAATGGCAAGGCAGGGCTCCGTGCCGTTTTTCTTCAGCTCCTCCGCCTGCTCGTGCAGCTGTTCGGTCAACGCCCTGGCGGCGTCGGCCCCCTTGAGTAACATCGCCATGATGGTTTCCTCCTCATGCCGGCGCGGTGCGCCGTGATCTCAACGTTAGGATAACAAACAAAATTTTCGCTGTCAATTTCTTTTGCAAACCGTTTGCGCCGGAAGGATTTCCTTTCTTCGCCGCCTTGCTATTTCCGCCGCTTTCTGCTACCATAAGGGGGATGAAATTTTATCTGACCGGAGGGATACCCCATGTCCGTCATCGAAGAAAAGAAAGCCCTGCGCACCTATATCCGCCAGACCGAGCGCACGCTCGACCCCGCCTACAAGGCCGAAAGCTCGGAGGCCATCTGCCGCTGCGTCCTCGCGCTGGAGGAATACCGGGCCGCAGGGACCGTGTTCGCCTTTGCGGGCACCGTCCATGAGATCGACACCTCGCCGCTGCTGAAGGAGACTCTTGCCGCGGGCAAGACGCTCGTCCTGCCCCGCTGCGCCGAGGGCCACGCTCTCGACCTGTGCGTGGTCACGTCGATGGACGAGCTCGTGCCGGGGATGTACGGCATTTTAGAGCCGAAAGCGGACTGCGCGCTCGTCACGCCCGCCGATATTGACTTTGCCGTGGTGCCCTGCCTGTCGTTCGACCGCAGGGGCCGCCGGCTCGGACAGGGCGGCGGCTACTATGACCGTCTGCTGCCGCAGCTCGCCTGCCCGACCTGCCTCATCTGCCGCGAGCGGCTGATGAGCGAGGCCGTTCCCACCGAGGAGCATGACCGCCGCTGCACGCTCTACGTCACGGAGCGCGGCGTCATGGAGCCGGAGGCGTAAGACCATGCTGGACTGGCTCATTCGCGGCGCGCAGGTGCTCGACGGCACCGGCGCGGACGCTTTTCCCGCCGACGTTGGCATCAAGGACGGAACCATTGCCGCGGTCGGTCGTCTGACCGACGCCGATGCCGCGCACGTTCTTGACGCGCAAGGCCGCACGCTGACGCCCGGCTTTCTGGACATCCACCGCCACACCGACGCGGCGCTGTTCCGCCCTAATTTTGGACGTGCCGAGCTGGCGCAGGGTCTGACCACGCTCGTCGGCGGCAACTGCGGGATGTCGCTCGCGCCGCTCGCGGGGGCGCACGCTCCCGCCGTGCGCTCATATCTCGCGCCCATCACCGGCGCGTTTGGGGACGAGCTGTGCTTTGCGTCCCTCGCGGACTATTTTGCCGCAGCGGAGCGGACGCCGCAGCTGGTGAACAACGCCATGCTCGCGGGCATGGGGACGCTCCGCGCCCTTGTCGCGGGCTTTGACGACGCCCCGCTGACGGACGGACAGTACAGGGAACTGCACCGCCTCGTGGAGCGCTCGCTCGCCGACGGCGCGGTGGGCGTGTCGCTGGGTCTCGGCTACGCGCCCGAGTGCTTTTACTCGACCGAGGGGCTGATCCGCGCGCTTGAGCCGCTGCGCGGCGGGAGACTCCCCATCACCGTTCACATGCGGCAGGAGGGCGACGGCGTGGTGGACGCGCTGCGCGAGATGCTGACCGTCGCGCGGGAGCTGCGCTGCCCCGTGGAGATCTCGCACCTCAAGGGCATCGGGCGGAGGAATTGGGGCCGCGCCGTACCGGAGATGCTGCGGCTCCTTGAAAACGCCCGCGCGGAGGGGCTGGACGTCGCCTGCGACGTATATCCCTATTCCGCCGGCTCGACCCAGCTCATTCACGTTCTGCCGCCGGAATTTCAAAAGGGCGGGCTGGACGCGCTGACCGCCGCGCTGCGCGATCCAAGCTCCCGCGCCGCCATGCGCGGACGCATGGAGACGGGCAGCGACTTTGAAAACATCACGCACCTTGTCGGCTTTGAGAACGTCGTTCCGATCTCGCTGCACACAGAGGAGTATAAGCCGTTCGAGGGCAATTCTCTCGCGGAGATCGCGGACACGCTCGGCAAGGACCCCTATGACGCACTCTTCGACCTGCTCGCCGCCGAGCGCTGCGAGGCTGGCATGATCGATTTCATCGCCGCGGAGGAGGACATCGAGGCCATCCTGCGCGCGCCGTTCTCCGTGCCCATTTCCGACGCGACCTATCCCGTCGAGGGGCTGTGCCACCCGCGCGTGTACGGCAGCGCGGCGCGCTTTCTCGCGCACTATGTCCGCGAGCGCGGCATCCTCACGCTGCCGCAGGCCGTGCACAAGCTCACGATGCAGTCCGCCGACCGGCTCGGTCTTTCCCGCAAGGGACGCATCGCCGTCGGCGCGGACGCCGACCTGTGCCTGTTCTCGCCGGAAAATATCCGGGAGAACGGCGCCTACACCGCTCCGCGGCAGCTTGCCTCGGGCATGGACGCCGTGTTCGTCGCGGGCGTACCGGAGATCATGGACGGGCAGTTTACCGGCGAGACACGGGGACGCGTGCTGCGGGCACATTAACGAACGCTTCATTATTTCGGAGGAAGCTATGACAAAACGTATGTTGACAGCCGTTCTGACTGTGGCGCTCACGCTGTCCCTCACCGCCTGCGGCGGGGGAGAGCAGCAGGAAATGGGCGAGACACGCACGGTCTACACGATGGACACGGTGATGAATCTGACCGCCTACGGCGAAAGCGCCTCCGCCGCGCTCGACGCGGCGGAGGAAACGCTGCGCACGCTCGACGCGAAGCTCGACCGCCACGACGAGACAAGCACGGTAAGCGCACTCAACCGCGACGGCACGGTCGAGGACGCGGAGCTTGCCCAACTCACGGACATTGCGCAGACCATCGGTGCACTGAGCGGCGGGGCGTTCGATCCCACCGTCGCGCCCGTGATGGACGCATGGGACTTCACCGGCGATGCGCCGCGCGTGCCGTCGGACGAGGAGCTGTCTGCGCTGCTCGCGCACGTCGGTTTGGAAAAGCTGTCGGTGGACGGCAATACGATTGCCCTCTCGGACGGCGCGCACCTTGACCTCGGCGGCATCGCCAAGGGCTATGCGGGCGACGCGGTGCGCACCGTCCTCGCAGAGCTCAACGTAACGAGCGCGGTCATCGACCTCGGCGGCGACGTCGGGCTGCTCGGCGCAAAGCCGGACGGCAGCGACTGGCGCGTCGCGGTCAAGGACCCTGCCGACCCATCGAAATTTCTCGGCGTGCTGACGGCGGCGGACACCTTCGTGGTGACCTCCGGCATCTATGAGCGCGGCTTTGAGGAAAACGGCGTGCGCTACCACCACATCATCGACCCCAAGACCGGGAAGCCTGCCGAGAGCGGGCTGGTAAGCGTGACGGTCGTGTGCGGCGACGGCGCGTGGGCCGACGCACTCTCCACCGCCTGCTTCGTGCTCGGCGAGGCGGGAAGCCTTGCGCTGCGCGATACGCTCGCGGCGGAGAAAAATCTGCGCATCGAGCTGATCCTTGTGACCGACGACGGCCATGTGCGCTATACCGCAGGACTGGCGGAACTCTTTGAGCCGAGCGAGGAGGGGACCTATGTCTACGAAGCCATCATCGCCTGAGCTGCGCCCCAACCGCTATGACGCGCTCGTAGTGCTCGTCGTGCTGGCGCTCGCCGCGGCACTGGCGGTCAGACCGTTTCTCGCCGCCCGCGCGCCGCAGAGCGGTGCGCTGACGGTCGTGGTCTCCGCCGACGGACAGGAGCTCGACCGGATCCCGCTCGCGCAGTTCGGCACGCATACCTATGCGAACAACGGCTACACGCTGACGGTCACGGCGGCGGGCGGCGCGGTGTCGGTCACGCAGAGCGACTGCCCGGGGCAGGACTGCGTCCACTCCGGCGCGGTCTCCCGTGCGGGGCAGAGCATCGTGTGCCTGCCCGCGCGCATCGTGGTGGAGCTGGTCGGCGCCGCCGACGGCTACGACCTCGTGACGGGTTAGGAGGGGCGGTATGAGGTTCTCAACGAAAGCTATCACGACCTGCGCCGTGCTTGCCGCGCTGGCGCTCGCGCTCTCCTATCTGGAGTCCTTTTCCCCTCCGCTGCTGCCGCTGCCCGGCGTAAAGCTCGGGCTTGCGAACATCGTGACGGTCTACGCGCTCTATGCCCTCGGCGCGTCGAACGCACTCGCCATCCTTGTGGTGCGCTGTCTGCTCGGCTCCCTCTTTGCGGGCAACGCCTCGGCGCTCCTTTTCTCTCTGCTCGGGGGACTCGCCGCCATGCTGGTGATGATCGCGCTGCACGCTCTGCCGCGGCTCTCGGTCTACGGCGTGTCCGTCGGCGGCGCGGCAGCGCACAACTGCGGACAGGTCGCCGCCGCGATGCTCACGCTCGGCTCGGCCGCGCCGCTCGCTTACCTGCCGTTTCTGCTGCTCGTGTCGGTGTTCACCGGCGCGCTGACCGGCTTTGTCGCCGCGCTGCTGTTCCGCGCCATGCGCCACGCGCGGGCGAAATGAAGTGTAAAAATCAAACGCCCCGACGAAGGTCGGAGCGTTTGATTTTTTATTTTCGGGCTGCTTTTTACAGGTTGTGCACACGCAGGGCGCGGATGGCGTTGAGCACCGCAAGGACCATCACGCCGACGTCGGCGAAAATGCCCATCCACATATTGGCGAAGCCGAGGGCGACGAGCAGCAGGCACAGCAGCTTCACGCCGAGGGAAAAGACGATGTTCTCATGCACGATGCGGATGCACTTGCGGGAGATTTTGATGGCCTTGGCGATCTTCATCGGGTCGTCGTCCATCAGCACCACGTCGGCGGCCTCAATAGCCGCGTCGCTGCCCATTGCGCCCATGGCGATGCCGATGTCCGCGCGGGAGAGCACGGGCGCGTCGTTGATGCCGTCGCCGACGAAGGCGAGCTTCGCGCCCTCCGGCTCGGCCTTGAGCAGTTCCTCGACCCGCGCGACCTTATCGGCGGGCAGCAGCTCCGCGCGGACCTCATCCACCCCGAGGTCACGCGCCACATAGTCCGCGACCTTCTGAATGTCGCCGGTGAGCATGACGGTCTTGGTGACGCCCGCCGCCTTGAGCGCGGCGATGGCGTCGCGGGAATGGGGCTTTTCCACATCGGAGATGACGATGTGGCCCGCGTACTCGCCGTTCACCGCGATATGGACGATGGTGCCGACGCTGTGGCACTCGTGCCACGCGACGCCCAGCTCCTCCATGAGCTTGCCGTTTCCGGCGGCGACGGTCACGCCGTCCACCACCGCGGTCACGCCGCGGCCGCTGTGCTCCTGAATGTCCGTGACGCGGGAGCGGTCCAGCGCACCGCCGGCAGCCTTTTGCAGGCTCTTGCTGATGGGGTGCGAGGACGCGCACTCGGCAAGCGCCGCGTATTCGAGCAGCTTTTCCTGCGCCATCGGGCTGTGATGCACGGCGCTGACCTCGAAAACGCCCTGCGTGAGCGTGCCGGTCTTGTCGAATACGACGGTCTTGGTCCGGGAGAGGGCCTCGAGGTAGTTGGAGCCCTTGATGAGCACGCCTTCCTTGCCCGCGCCGCCGAGGCCGGCGAAGAAGCTGAGCGGGATACTGATGACGAGCGCGCAGGGGCAGGAGATGACGAGGAAGGTCAGCGCACGGTAGACCCAGGTGCCCCAGTCCGCGTCCGCGCCGGAGACGGTCAGCACAAGCGGCGGCAGAATGGCGAGCGCGAGCGCGCTGTAGCAAACGGCGGGGGTGTAGACCTTGGCAAAGCGGGAAATGAAGCTCTCGGAGCGGGACTTGTGGCTGCTGGAATTTTCCATCAGCTCCAGAATTTTGGAAACCGTGGATTCGCCGAACGCCTTCGTTGTGCGGACCTTCAGAACGCCTGTCATGTTGATGCAGCCGCTGATGATCTCGTCGCCGGACTTCACATCGCGCGGCAGGCTCTCGCCGGTCAGGGCAGCGGTGTTGAGCGTGGAGACGCCGTCCTCGACCACGCCGTCGATGGGCACCTTTTCGCCCGGCTGGACGGTGATGACCGTGCCGACGGTGACGTCGTCGGGGTCGACCTGCTCGAGCTTACCGTCGCGCTCGATGTTCGCGTAGTCGGGGCGGATGTCCATGAGCGCGGTGATGCTGCGGCGGGACTTTCCGACCGCGTAGCTCTGGAACAGCTCGCCGATCTGATAAAAGAGCATGACGGCGACCGCCTCGGAATAGTCGCCGCTCCTTTCATAGAGTGCCAGCGCGATGGAACCGACGGTCGCAACCGCCATGAGAAAATTTTCGTCGAACACCTGCCGGTTGCAGATGCCCTTCCACGCCTTGCGCAGGATGTCGCAGCCGACCGTCAGGTAGGCCGCAAAATAGAGCGCGGCGGAGACGAGCATCGGCAGGGGAATCAATTTCGCCGCGAGGAACAGCACCGCCGCGGCCAGGATGCGATAGAGCATCTTTTTCTGTTTCTTCGTCATGGGAAAGCCCTCCGTAGAAGTCCGCCCCGAGGTCTGTCCCCGGGGCGGTGTGATTTACAGGTAGATCTCGCAGTCGTCCTCGACCTTTTTGCAGTTCTTCAAAACGGCCTTCATCACGGTCTTGGGGTCCTGACCGTCGGCAAATTCCACCGTCATTTTCTGCGTCATGAAGTTGACCACCGCGTCCGCGACGCCCTCGGTCTTCTTCGCGGCATCCTCCATCAGGTTCGCGCAGTTGGCGCAGTCCACTTCGATCGGATAGGTCTTTTTCATCCTAAAATGCCCCTTTCTTTTTGTCGCTTAAACAATTAAGCACTTGTTTAATTCTTATGGCTGTACTATACTGAAGATACCCGAAAAAGTCAAGGACTTCGCCGCGTTCTCTGCCGAACGGGCGAAAAGTCCTGCCAAACGGGAGATTCGACACACAGGACTACCGGAAAAGGAGCAGAAATATGGAACCGTTTGAGCTTCCCCATCGGCATGAGGACGCCTCGCATCTGCATGAATTGGAGGAGTACCTCCGCAGGACCGAGTATTTTCAAACCGTCGCGCTGGTCTTTCGCCAGCTCTCCGACGCAAACCGCGTGCGGCTCTTCTGGCTTTTGTGCCACTGCGAGGAGTGCGTGGTCAACCTCGCGGCCATGATGGGCATGAGCCCGCCCGCGCTCTCGCATCACCTGCGCCAGCTGCGTGAGAGCGGACTGATCGTCAGCCGCCGCGACGGCAAGGAGGTCTACTACAAGGCTGCGGAGAGCGAACAGGCGCAGCTGCTGCACCGCATGATCGAGCGCACCGTGGAGATCGCCTGCCCCGAGGAGGGCGAGGACGTCGCCTCCGCCCCGCACCTGCCGCCGCTCGACGCGCACGCGCTCGAGGGCGCGCACGGGTGCAGCGCCGAGCAGCTTGAGACCATCCGCCGCGTCCACGAGGCGCTGACCGCAGACCTCTCCAGCCGCATCACCATCGACGAGCTCTCGCGCCGCTTCCTGATGAACCCCTCCACGATGAAGGAGGTCTTCAAGACCGTTTACGGGCAGTCCATCGCCGCGCACATCCGCGAGCACCGCATGGAGCGCGCGGCAGAGCTGCTGCGCGAAACGGACGCGAGCATGGCGGAGATCGCCGCTGCCATCGGCTACGAGAGCGCGAGCAAGTTCTCCGCCGAATTCCGCAAGGCCTATGGCGCACTGCCGACGGAGTATCGCCGCGCCGCACGCGCGGAAAAAGGATAGGGGCTTGCAGTCCGCGGAAAGTGTGTTATCATGGAAGCAGAAACCAACGAAACGGAGAGAAGAGAAATGGGCATTGTCGTTTTGGGCGCGGTCTTTGTGGACATCAAGGGCTATCCCTCGGACGTTTACATTCCCGGCGGGCGCAACGCCGGCCGGGTGGAGCAGATGCACGGCGGCGTGAGCCGCAACATTGTGGAGGACATTGCCAACGTCGAGCTGCAGCCGACCTTCATCGGTCTGGTGGACGACACCGGCGCGGGCGCGGATGTGGTGCGCAAGCTCAAGGCGCATAAGGTCAACACGGACTACATCCGCGTAACGAAGGACGGCATGGGCACCTGGCTCGCTATCTTCGACAACGGCGGCGACGTAGTGGCGGCCATCTCCAAGCGGCCCGACCTCCGTCCGATCCTGAGCATTTTAGAGGAGCAGGGCGACGAGATCATTTCCCGCGCCGACAGCATCGCCTTTGAGATCGACATGGATAAGGAGATCGTGAAGAAGGTCTTTGCCCTTGCCGAGAAATATCACAAGCCGGTGTACGCGGTGGTGTCAAACATGAGCATCGCGGTAGAGCGGCGCGACTTCTTCCGCTCGACGCACTGTTTTGTCTGCAACCAGCAGGAGGCGGGCATCCTTTTCTCCGAGGATTACGACGACAAGACGCCGGAGGAGATGCAGAGGCTCCTCGCCGCGCGCATCCGCAGCGCGCAGATCCCGCGCATGGTGGTGACGATGGGCGCGCAGGGCGCGGTGTATGCCACGAACGACGGTGAGGAGGGCTGGTGCCCCGCCAAGAAGGTGGACGTGAAGGACACCACCGGCGCGGGCGATGCCTTCTTCGCGGGCGTAACCATCGGCCTGACCTACGGCAAGACGATGGCGGAGGCCTGCGAGATCGGCACGCGGCTGGCCGCGTCGGTCATCTGCACATCGGAAAACGTCTGCCCGCGCTTTCTGCCGAGCGAGTTCGGCATCGACCCGAGCGGGCTTGAGCGCGAGCAGCTTTCGCTGGAGCTGTAATAGGGGAGAGGAGAAGGCCGCAGCCTTCTCCTCTTTCGCGTCAAAAGGTCTTTCCCAGCGCGTCGGCGCGGGCAAGGGCCTCGTCCATCCGCGCTTGCGCGTCCACGCGCTCGTCGTCCAGCCCCTCGGCGCAGAGCAGCTCAAATTTCGGGATGCCGAACATGGCGCACAGCGCCTTGAGCTGGCGCGCGCCCATCTCCATCCATTCCGTTTCCGGCAGGGAGTAATCCCCGCCGCGCGTGGTGACGAGCAGCAGCTTTTCCGCGCGGCAGCGGCCGACAAGCCCGCTTTCCTCGTAGCCGAAGGTGATGTCGCGCATGGAAACGCGCTCAAGGTAAATTTTCAGAATGGCGGGGAAGGATAATTCCCAGAACGGCGCAGCGAGCACGATGCGGTCCGCGCGGGCAAACTGCCATGCGTCGGCGAACAGCGGATCGTCGAGCTTCCCCGCGGCGGCGAGCGCGTCGCGGCAGGCCAGCACCTCGGGGTACTGCGGCTCGAGACGGTCGCGCATGAGATTGCGGTGAAGGATCGCTGCGTCCGGATTCGCAGCGGCGTAGGACGATAAAAAGCGTTCGGCGAGCATACGGGAGCGGGACTCCGCGCCCCGCACACAGGCATCCACAAACAAAAGCTGCAGCATAGTCGGCCTCCTTTGGTCGGGAAAATCTTGCTCCTATTATATCCGCTTTGCCGCGGCGCGGCAAGCCGCGCTGAAAATTTTTCGCGCGGCCGTTGCCAAACGGCGAAAAACAGCGTATTATGCTTGCAGATCAATGCTCAAGAGGTGCCGTATGTTTCTTCTTTACATGAATCCCATTCTGATCGCCGCGGCGGTCGTGCCGGCGGTCTTTCTGCTCATCAGGGTCTATCGCGCCGACCGTCTGGAGCCGGAGCCGTCAGGGCTGCTGCTCTCGCTGATCCTGCGCGGCGTGTTCGCCACGGTCATCGCGATGGTGCTCGAGGAGCTTGGCTCAGCCCTGCTTGGGAGCGTCTATGCGGAAAACTCCCTGCCCTACAACATCATCATGTACTTTGTCATCGTCGCCTTTTCCGAGGAGGGCGCAAAGTATATCCTGCTCCGCCGCCGGACATGGCGCTCCGACGCCTTCAACTGCCAGTTCGACGGCGTGGTATACGCCGTGTTCGTCTCGCTCGGCTTCGCCCTGTGGGAAAATCTCGGCTACGTCGCCATGTACGGCCTGAGCACCGCGCTCGTGCGCGCCGTGACCGCAGTCCCCGGCCACGCCTGCTTCGGCGTGTTCATGGGCGTCTACTACGGCCGCGCCAAGCGCTATGACAACGACGGCGACCTCGTGAACGCCAAGCGCTGCCGCACGATGGCGGTCCTGATGCCCGCGCTGCTGCACGGCGCCTACGATTTCATCGCCACGATGGAGGACCCCAGCTGCGAATGGGTGTTCCTTGTCTTTGTGCTCGCGCTGTTCGCCGTGTCGATGAAGCTCGTGCGTGTCGGCTCGCGCAGCGACCGCTACATCGACGACGGCGAGGGTCCGCTGTTCTTCGGATAACGGCATAAGAAAAGAGACGAAAGCGCGTGCTTTCGTCTCTTTTTTCATCGCGTCCGCCGCTTATTCGGCGGCGTATTCCAAACCGTTCATGCGGCAGAGCGTGTTGATGACCGCGAAGATGATGACCGCGCCGAGGTTGGCGGTGGTGTTGTCCTGATCGAAGCGCGGGGAGATCTCGCAGATATCGAAGCCGCGGACCTTGCGCGTGCGCAGAACGTGCTTGAGCAGCGGCAGCACGACCTCGGGATCGAGTCCCAGCGACTGCGGCGCGCTGACGCCGGGCGCGAAGGCCGAGGAGAACACGTCCGTGCAGACGGTGATGTAGGCGTCGCGGCAGCGGTAGAGGAAGGTGTCCATGCGCTCCAAAATGGACTCCATGTTGCTGCCCTGGATCTCCTTGGCGAGCACATAGTCCACGCCCAGCTCCCGCGCCTTTTTGAACAGGCTCACGGTGTTGCTGTGCTGCTGGATGCCGATGGGGAAGTAGTGGTACGGCGTGCCCTCGGCCCTGCACACGTCCGCCATCTGGCGGAACATCGTGCCGGAGGAATTGCCCATGTCGTAGGGGCGCAGGTCAAAGTGCGCGTCGAAGTTCACGATGCCGAGCTCCGGCGTACGGCCCTTGTCCTTGAGGTAATTGTGCTGGCCCTGAAAGTGGCCGAAGGTCGTCTCGTGACCGCCGCCGAGCACGATGGGGAAGAGCCTGCGGCGCAATATCTCCTCGACCGCGAGGCCCAGCTCACGCTGGCCCTCCTCAAGAGAGATCTCGTCGCAGACGATGTCGCCCGCGTCGAAGAGCTTGACCTCCTGCGAAAAGGTGCAGGGCAGGTTCGACATCTGACCGCGCACGAAGTCCGGCGCGAGCGCCGTGCCGGTGCGGCCCTTGTTGCGCGCCACGCCCTTGTCGCTGCAAAAGCCGACAAAGGCAAAGCCGAGCGCCCCGTCGAACGGCGCACCGCCGTCGTTGAGATCGAGCGGCTGCACCCACTGGTGCCAGCGGAAGGCGTCGTAATCGCTGTCGCTGTCTACGCGGCCCTTCCAGCAGGGCATGGCGCTGACATAATGATCCAAAAGCATGAAAAAGCCTCCAATCCGAAAATTTACTCGTCCAGCTTGAGGACGGCAAGGAACGCTTCCGTCGGCACCTGCACCGTGCCGAGGTTGCGCATCTTCTTTTTGCCCGAAAGGGCCGCGCCCTTTCGGCGGCTCCGCCGCCATCATTCAACGCACGCCGCTGCCGCGGCGGCTCGCTTGCGCTCGCAGGAGGGCAAAAATCACTCGTCCAGCTTGAGGACGGCAAGGAACGCCTCCGTCGGCACCTGCACCGTGCCGAGGTTGCGCATCTTCTTTTTGCCCTCCTTCTGCTTCTCGAGCAGCTTCTTTTTGCGCGTGATGTCGCCGCCGTAGCACTTGGCGAGCACGTCCTTGCGCATGGCCTTGACCGTCTCGCGCGCGATGACGCGGCCGCCGATGGCGGCCTGCACCGGCACCTCGAAAAGCTGGCGGGGAATGTTATCCTTGAGCTTTTCGCACAGACGGCGCGCACGGGGATACGCCTTATCCTTATGTGCGATGAAGCTCAGCGCGTCCACCTGGTCGCCGTTGAGCAGCATATCGACCTTCACCAGCTCACTGCGGCGGTAGCCGGAGAGCTCGTAGTCGAGCGAGGCGTAGCCCTTGGTGTTGGCCTTGAGCGCGTCGAAGAAATCGTAGATGATCTCGTTGAGCGGCATTTCGTAGTGCAGCTCGACGAGGTAGGTATCAAGGTACTGCATATCCTTAAATTCACCGCGGCGCTCCTGACACATCGGCATAATGTTGCCGACGTAGTCGGGCGGCGTGACGATGGTGACCTTGACGTAGGGCTCCTCCGCGTGCTCGATGACGCTCGGGTCGGGGTAGTTGTGCGGATTGTCCACGCGCACCATCGTGCCGTCGGTCTTGTAAACCTCGTAAATGACGCTCGGCAGCGTGGTGACGAGGTCGAGGTCAAATTCGCGCTCGAGCCGCTCCTGAATGACCTCCATGTGCAGCATTCCGAGGAAGCCGCAGCGGAAGCCGAAGCCGAGGGCGACGGAGCTTTCCGGCTCGAAGGTCAGGCTGGCGTCGTTGAGCTGGAGCTTTTCCAGCGCGTCGCGCAGGTCGGGGTACTTGCTGCCGTCCTCGGTGTAGATGCCGCAGTAGACCATCGAGCGCACCTTGCGGTAGCCGGGCAGCGGCTCGCTCGCGGGGTTCTCCGCGCCGGTCACGGTGTCGCCGATCTGCGTTTCGTGGACGTCCTTGATGCTGGCGGTGAAGTAGCCGACCTGACCAGCCTCAAGCTGCTTCGCCGGCTCAAGCCCCAGCGGGCGCATCAGACCGCATTCGAGCACCTTGAAGGTCGCGCCGGTCGCCATCATCCTGATCTCCATGCCAGGCCTGATGGTGCCGTCCTTGAGGCGCATATAGACGATCACGCCGCGGTAGGCGTCATAATAGCTGTCGAAGATCAGCGCCTTGAGCGGGGCGTTCGGGTCGCCCTTGGGTGCGGGGAGGTTGTGGACGATGTCCTCAAGCACCGCGTCGATGTTGATGCCGAGCTTGGCGGAGATCTCCGGCGCGTCCTCGGCAGGGATGGCAAGGATGTTCTCGATCTCCTCCTTCACGCGCTTGGGATCGGCGGCGGGCAGGTCGATCTTGTTGATGACGGGGCGGATCTCCAGATCGTGCTCCATCGCAAGATAGGTGTTCGCGAGTGTCTGCGCCTCGATGCCCTGCGAGGCGTCCACGATGAGCAGCGCGCCCTCGCAGGCGGCGAGAGAGCGCGAGACCTCGTAGTTGAAGTCCACATGACCCGGGGTGTCGATGAGGTTGAGCGTGTAGACCTTGCCGTCACGGTGATAGGTCAGCCCGACGGCGCGCGCCTTGATCGTGATGCCGCGCTCGCGCTCGAGATCCATGTTGTCGAGCAGCTGCGGCTCCATTTCGCGCTGATCCACTGCGCCGCACAGCTCGATGAGCCGGTCGGACAGCGTGGACTTGCCGTGGTCAATGTGGGCAATGATCGAAAAATTGCGGATGTTTTCTTGTGGGATCATAGGGAAATCTCCTCCAGTGCGGCCTCGGCGCGGTCAGCGGCTGTGCGCACGTCCTGCACGAGCACGCGCAGCGCCTCGAGCTGTTCGGGCGTGCAGGTCGGGCTCGGCGCACGCCCGAGCAGAAAGTCAGCGCTCACGCCATAGTAATCGCAGGCCCTGCATACGAACGCAAGCCCCGGCTCGCGCGCGCCGTTTTCGTAGTGGGACAGCAGCGCCTGACTGATCTTCAGATCGGCGGCGACCTTGCGCTGCGACAGCCCGCGCGCATGGCGCAGCTCCGACATGACGGCAGCAAAATTGCGTTCCATGCTGCACCTCCTGTAACATTCTGATAACGGTCTGTATTTTACCACGCCCGCGCGCAAACGGCAACAACCTCTTTTTAAAATCGTGTGCGGGGGTTGAAAAACGTCGGAGGTGGTGTTACACTATTTAATTGTGAAACCATGTTCACAGAAAAACAGAAAATAGATGAACATATTGGAGGAAAACACCAT
>OGNC01000719.1_pt1 | contig 19514 bp, 18 predicted proteins | sample 1573311 | NCBI WGS metagenome assembly OGNC01 (sample SAMEA2581889, study PRJEB24529) | metagenome | biome: Human gut stool | place: China | collected 2011
CACAGACTAACCTGTTAGCACTTAATGCTTCAATTGAGGCGGCAAGAGCTGGCGAAGCAGGAAAAGGCTTTGCGGTAGTAGCAGATGAGATAAGAAATTTAAGTACAGAAACAGAAGAATCATCAGATAGAATTATGACAGCGTTAGGACATCTGGAAAATACATCTAACAGAATGTTAAAGTCAATAACGACAATACTTGAACTTATACAGACAACACAGACCAAGGTTGTACAGGTTAATGACAGCGTGTCAGGAATAGCTAAGGACTCTACACAGATAGGTGAACACATTGGTGTCGTAGATTCAGCAATGCAGGAAGTTGAAAGCTCTAACCGTAATATGGTTGACAATATGCACGAGATTGAAAATGTTATGAAAGACATTACTGACTGCATAGGCAACGCAGACGAAAGCACTAAGATAATGCTCAGCAAATATGAAGAGTCAGCCCGCAATGTTGATAAGATAGAAAATGTTGTTGGTGCAATGATGGAAAAGCTTGGAGTTGGCGGCTTTATGGGTGTTCAGGATATCAAGCAGGGTATGTATTGTACCATAAGACAGATTATATCAGGAAAGCCAGCTGATACAGAAAGCCACGGCGAGATAGTTGAACAGGCAGATGGGGTATTATATGTACGTTTCAAGAACAAAGATGTAGATTATAAGAATACCTCATTGAAATACGAACTTGATATTGTAGCGGCAAATGTACTTTATCACTGGTCTTCTGTGTCAGCAGCACCCGCCACACAGTATGGCAGTGATGTATGCAGGCTCATAGTAGCTTCACTTCCAAGCATCGTCAACAGAAGAAAGTATGTAAGAATGCCTGTTAATAATAAATGTACAGTTACATTCAAGGGCGGAGCAGATGTATATGAGGGTACAATGGTAAATATAAGTGCCAACGGCTTCGCTTTCCAGACAAGAGAAACAGAATTCGCAGATTGTAAGGGTGAGAATATAATTGTAAAAGTACCAGATTTTCCAGTTGAACAGGGGAGGGTTCTTGAAGGAACAATTATAAGAAGTACTGACAATGCAGGAACCCATATCGTCGTATGCCAGAAGACCGTATTGAGATTGGTAATTATGTAAGCAGGAATTATTCTGAATAATATTAAGAAAATGTATAAGCATTAATTCACAATTTTCGTATTATAAACTGTTATTTAGTATGGGGGAATATATTTAGGACATAATAATAACGAAAGTGGTTAATTGAATGAGGTTAAAGAAAAAGTATAGGAATTTATTAAAATTTATGGCTGTAACGCTGATACTTATTTTAACGATATCAGTTGTTGCGGCTGCTAAACAGCACATTGATAATAAGAAAAGTAATCATAACCAGGATATCGAAGAGGACTATCCTGATGAAGATGCAGAGGCTTATGAGCTGCCTGAAAGAACACTTAACTCAGATGTTATCCCATATGATGGAGTTCCAAGAACAATATCGTGCTGGGGTGATTCGATGATGTTTGGAATGGGTGCAGGTGAGGCTTATATAGTATTTGGAGATGATGAGCCTTTTGATATATCAGGCTGGACAAGTCCCGATACATTACAGTATCTTACTGGAATTAAGGTATATAATCTTGGCGTTTCAGGTGAGACATCTTATGAGATTGCACTTCGTCAGGGAGGCATAAAGATGTATGTCAGGGATACATTTGAGGTTGGATATGATGACAGTGTAGATGTTACAATTGTCGATGAGAATGGCGAGGAAGTATATATGGCTGATTTCAGTGCATATGGATATACAGAGCCACAGGAGTCAGATATTGTATACATCAATGATGAAATGTTTAAAATAACAGGTACAGAAGAAGAGGGACTTCATATATGCCGTTATTCAGATGAAGAAGTGAACTATGATGCTTTTACAACCGTATATGCGGACACACAGGTATATACCAAGGCCTCCTATGAAAGAAAGAATGATATTCTTATACTTGAGATAGGAAGTAATGGCGGCTGGGAGAATTACAGACAGCTTATAAGCCAGTATGATGCTATGATACAGAATTCGGGCTGTGATTATTATATAATAGTCGGTGATACAGATGATCCGGGAACATCAATAGCAGATACAACTCAGGGAATCCGTAATGAGGACGGAACTTATATAGGGGTTGGTGATACAGCGTGGGAAGCGACATTAAGAGAAGCATATGGTGACCATTTTATTAATATGAGAACTTATCTTATAGAAAACGGACTTACTGATGTAGGATTAAGACCAACAGTAGGTGATTATAAAGGGTTCAGACGAGGAAGAATATCTAAACAGTTAAGATATGACTGGACACATTTTAATTCATATGGTTATTATTCAAAAGGTATTGCAATATATGCCAAGGGTGTAGAATTAGGTTACTGGGAGTAACATATTAAATATGTAAGTTTGGTAATTACAGGTTAAAGCAGGCATTAAAATAATGGGTCTGTTTAATAATAAAAGAAAGGTATATATAACAATGAATGACAAGAGAGAAAAATTTGCTTCAAGATTAGGCTTTATACTGGTGTCGGCGGGGTGTGCTGTCGGACTAGGTAATGTATGGAAGTTCCCATACATATGTGGAAAGAACGGAGGAGCGGCATTTATTGTTATATATCTATTATGTCTGCTTGGACTTGGGCTTCCTATACTTATATGTGAGTATGCAATTGGACGAGGCAGTAATAAGAGCCTTGGAAGTGCATTTAAAATGTTGTCGCCAGAAGGAACAAGATGGCATCATTTCCGCTGGGTAGCTTATGCTGGTAATTATCTTTTGATGATGTTCTATACAATGGTTGCCGGCTGGATGCTCAACTACTTTGTATACAGTCTTACGGGACAGCTTTCAGGAAAGAATGTAGAGCAGATAGGCGGGGAGTTCAATAATATGCTCTCAACACCATCAGTTATGATATTCTGGACACTTGTAGTTGTTGTAATAAGCATACTTGTATGTTCGCTTGGCTTACAGAAAGGCGTTGAGAAGATAAGTAAGGTAATGATGATATTATTATTTGCACTTATGATAATAATGGCAGTTAATTCTCTTCTGCTCGATGGAAGCTCGGAGGGACTTAAGTTCTATCTTGTTCCAGACTTTTCCAAGATGAAGGAGCAGGGTATCGGTAATGTAGTATTTGCAGCTATGTCACACGCATTTTTTACTCTTGGACTTGGTATAGGTTCTATGGAGATATTCGGAAGTTATCTTTCAAGAGACTGCAAGCTTACAGGAGAGTCAATAAATGTAGTTATACTTGATACAGTAGTTGCACTTACAGCTGGAATTATCATTATACCAGCCTGTTTTGCCTATGGAATTAATCCAGGTGCAGGTCCATCGTTATTATTCATAACACTTCCTAATGTATTCAACCAGATGCCGGGTGGGGTTATATGGGAAGTATTATTCTTTATATTTATGGCATTTGCGGCATTATCTACAGTAATAGCTGTATATGAAAATATTATTGCAATGACTATGGATTTATTTAACTGTAGCAGAAAGAGAGCTTCATTAGTTAATCTTTTTGTAATATCAGTGCTTTGTATGCCAGCAGTTCTTGGATATAATGTTTTGTCGGGAGTACAGCCTCTTGGAGCTGGTACAACTATAATGGATCTGGAAGATTTTATAGTTTCATATAATATACTTCCTCTTGGCTGTCTTTTATTCGTGCTTTTCTGTACAAGAAAGAACGGCTGGGGATATGACAATTTCGTGGCAGAAGTTAATATGGGAAAAGGCATATCATTTCCTAAATGGTTAAAAGGCTATATGGTATACGTTCTTCCTGTTATTGATTTAGTTATATATTTTAAGGGTTATTATGATATGTTTAAGCCACAGGGTACTAAGGTTGTGTGCATATGGATGACAGTAGCTGTTATTCTTGCACTGTTGGTATTCTACATAGCTGCAGGAAAGGGAAAGAAGAGCAATGACTAAAAAGCAGCTTGCTTATGAAGTTATAGAACGTCTTAAAACAGAATATCCTGATGCCGGCTGTACGCTTGATTATGATGATGCGTGGAAGCTTCTGGTAAGCGTAAGGCTTGCAGCACAGTGTACAGATGCGAGAGTGAATGTTATTGTGCCACAGTTATTTGACAAGTATCCATCAATAGAGGCACTTGCTGATGCAGATGTATATGACATAGAGAAAATAGTCCGTCCATGCGGTTTATCAAAGAGTAAGGCAAGGGATATAAGCGGCTGTATGCGTATGCTTCACACGGTGTATAACAATAAAGTGCCTGATACATTAGAGGAACTTTTAAAGCTTCCTGGAGTTGGAAGAAAAAGTGCCAACCTTATTATGGGTGATGTATTCGGAAAGCCGGCAATTGTGACAGATACACATTGTATAAGGCTGTGCAACAGAATTGGACTTGTAAAAGATGAGAAAGAACCTAAAAAGGTTGAGATGGCACTGTGGAAGATAGTTCCGCCAGAAGAGGGAAGTGACCTTTGCCATAGATTTGTAATACACGGCAGGAAAGTGTGCAGTGCAAGAACCAACCCTCATTGTGATGGGTGCTGTCTTAATGATATATGTAAGAAGAATGGAGTTAAGCAATAAGTGAAGAATAATTACAAGATGATAATAGCATATGACGGAACCAGATATTATGGCTGGGAACATCAGCCTAATACAGATATGACTATACAAGGCAAGTTAGAGTCTGTTCTGTCACAGATGACAGGGGAGCAGATAGATGTAATAGGTGCAGGAAGAACTGATGCAGGAGTCCACGCCAAAGGAATGGCAGCCAATGCACATATGCAGACAAGTATGACACCAGATGAAATCTGTGATTATATGAACAGATATCTGCCTGAGGACATATGTGTAATGGAAGTAAGAATAGCTTCAGAACGTTTCCACAGCAGATATAATGCAATGGGGAAAACCTACTGTTATACCTGTTATGTTGGGGATAAGAAGCCTGTATTTAATAGAAAATATGTGCATATCACAGGTGCTGTGCCAGATGTTGAGGCTATGAAGAAAGCAGCTTCTTATCTTGTAGGAGTTCATGATTTTGCAAGCTTCTGCGGTAATCCAAAGATGAAGAAATCTACAGTCAGGGAGATATATTCAATTGATATATCGCTTAAGGGTTCGTATCTTAATATGACCTTCCACGGAAGTGGATTTCTTCAATATATGGTAAGAATATTATCAGGAACATTATTAGAGGTTGGTTTTGGTAAAAGAGAGGCAGACAGTATGCAAGAGCTTTTAGAGGCAAAGAATCGTTCTTTAGCTGGAGCGACAGCTCCAGCCAAGGGGTTAAGCCTCTTAAAAGTACATTACGCTAATTAATTATTGGAATAGTTATATAAATTTACTTCTCCATTTAATTGCTTCGTCACGGTACTGGCGGGCAATATCCATAAGTTCATTATATTGGGTGGTTATGCTGTCAATGACGGCTGACTGCTCATTTATTTTTGCCTGGCATGCGGCAATCTTTTTGTTGAAATCTTCGGTCAGGGATTTTTCACGTTCAATGTAATTATCATTATTATTAGAATTATTATTATTTGAATTAATATTGTCAGCGTTGTTATTATCAGTACTATTATTGTCGGCAGTGCATATAGCTAATTGTTTGAAATGTCCGATTTGTTCAATTTTGTATATGTGTTCATTAACACATAATAAAATAAAATTATTATATGCAAGCACACTGTAAGAATTCACAGGCTTTTTAATATCAGGCAGTGGGATAGGCAGTGCATTATTGTCATCAGGTGTTATACAGTGCAGGCTGGGTTTATCAGATACAGGATTTTGCTTAAGATAGAAAAGAAGCAGGGTGTCATTACATATGGCAAGCTTAGGATTAGAATATTCCTGTACATAATTACAGTCTATAGCCAATACATTAGCGGTATCCATAATATTTTTTAAGATAAGTGAACCATTCTGATTGATGTAGGAATAATAAAGAGATGAATTATATATACACTCTGTAAGACCGCATAAGTAGTCTGCAGCAAGCACGATAGGGCGGTCAAGCCCACCAAAATGGGCTACACGTAAGAATATATTAGAACCGGCATTATAGATAATTAACTGGCGGTTATTACCAACTGAATATACATTTGACATATTACCCTCTGTTCATCAGTAGATCTGATATGTGAAGCTTATTAAAATGTATGGTAGCAACAAAGTATTTAGAACATATAATGTAGTAAGAATACTTAAAGGAAGGATTTGAAATGGCAAAGTGTAAGTGCAGGAAAAAATGCTGTACAACAAAGATTGCAAGTAATCTTGTATCTAATATGCCTAATGGATGTTTTGATGTATGTACCAATCCGATATGCGGTTCACCGAGTGAACTTAGTCTTTATGCGCCATTGATATATGACCAGATTGGTATTAACCTTTGTGCTGAATTTCCAATAGGTGCAGATATATCAGCAACTTATCCAACGGCTGTCAACGCAACCGCAAGTGTAATAGATGTATCCTATGAATATGGAACAGGAAATGTAGTTATAACACAGATACCGGGCAGACCGAACTGTTATTCAGTTACATTGTCAAACTTGTCAGTGACATTTGCGGTAAGTCTGTATGATGAGAATTGCAGGCTTGTGGCAACACTTTATCCAACAGCTGTATATCTGCCACCAGAAACAACTTCGGCTACCTATGATGAAGATGTCAATCCAACTTCTGTGGAGCTTGAAATATTTGCACCTTATGGAATATCTTACAATTATAATGCAGCGGCTACACCACAGTATAGTGCGGCACTTAATTATACAGGATTTACAGCGGATAATAACAGAATAACGCAGGGACTTAATCTTTCTGCAATTCCAAAAGTAATTAACCTTGATACAACTGATGATGAGATAACAATAGGTCTTTCAATCATATTACAGAGCTTGTATTTTGCTGGCTACAGGGTTGCAAGTGCTGGAAAGATTGTAACTCCTAAGGGAAGCATAGTGGCAGAGGAAGATTCTAATGAGATGAAATTCGTGTGCGGCAATCTTTTGAATCTGGCAATCAAGCCTCTTGATTTAAGCCCACCAAAATGTGAAGGTAGATTAAAACAAGATTGCGAAACAGGCTGTCAGCCAACGTGTGAGGAAGATATGCCAGTGTGTACGAATTCAGGGAACAACATAAGTGACTGCAATAACTGTGGATAAGAATAAAGTGTGATGATGACGGAATATGACAAGGATAGAAATAGCTGCTATATCGCTAATGGTAGTTAATGTAAAGAGTAAGATGTGACAGTCACAGGCTGTATAAGTGGTATAGTAAGTTATTGCCATATAAAGATAAATATATAGAGAGAATTTAAAAAGGGTGTCATAATAGACTATTACGTAATATACAGATAATAACAGGCTATTATCTGTATACTGTAGCATTAGTTTAAAATGACACCCATATATATTTATTGTTTATTAATATTAACGGGAAACCTCATTACCGGCCTTGGCAAATGCAAGCTTCATAACTTCGTCTACAGATACGAGGTTGTAATCACCGCTTACAGTATGTTTTAAGCAGCTTGCGGCATTAGAGAATTCAACAGCTTTCTGTGGGTCAAAGTCATTGATAAGACTATATATGATACCAGCACAATAAGCATCACCAGCACCAATATAATCAAGAATATTCATAAAGAATTCCTGGCTGTAGTAAGCCTTTCCTTCTGTGTATATCATTGACTGGAGCTTGAATGTTGTTATTGAAGTTTCTGTTCTCCATACAGATGCAACCATCTTGAAGTTAGGGAACATTTTTATAAGTTCTTCTGCAATGTAAGAATTCTTTTCTTTATCTGAATTAGAGGCATCAAGTCCGAATATTCCAACTGCATCATCTTCATTAGCGATACATATATCAACATACTTACATATTTCGCTCATTACTTTGTTAGCCTTTTCACTAGACCAGAGCTTGCTTCTGTAATTAAGGTCACAGCTTATTGTAATTCCTCTTTCCTTAGCTTTCTTGCAGGCAAGAAGAGTAATCTGTGCCATATTATCACTTATTGCTGGAGTAATTCCTGAAAAATGAAACCATGTAGCATCAGCAAATATTGAATCCCAGTCAAAGTCATCTACATTGGCAAGGGCAAATGCTGAACCTTTTCTGTTATATATAACATTAGTAGGTCTCTGGCTCGTCTTTTTCTCAAGGAAATATATTCCAATCTGTTCGCCGCCTCTTACTATATGTTCAACACCGACACCATACTGTCTTAAAGAATTAATAGCACTCTGTCCAATAGTATGTTCTGGAAGCTTAGTAACATAGCTTACATTAACATTAAAATTAGCAAGGGATACAGCAGTATTAGCTTCGCCGCCGCCATATACAGCTTCATAAGAATGTGCCTGTGTAAATCTTTCATTGTTGTCAGGTGAAAGTCTGAGCATTAATTCACCAAATGTTATAATCTTGTGTTTCATTGTTATCTCCCATCTTGCATCAATTGTTTACTGTTTATCGTACAGTGATATATTGTATCACATTTTTATAAAAAAGTAATATGTATTTTGAAGAAGTTTGGTATTTTTTGTCATTTCTGCGTGCTTTTTCAGATTATTAAGTGCACAAAGCAGTATACAACAGGAAGATATAATAATTAAATAGAAAATAAAATAGCATAATAAGACGTGTGTAGCTGAAAAAGCAGTATCGACACATATCCGATATTAAAGTATAATATGAATAAGTCTGAGTGGCTAAAAAGACATTTGACAGATGAAATTATAATTTGTTAGATGAGATTATAATTTAATAGGTGAGATATTAATTTAATAGATGAAATTTTAAATAACAGGAAAGGTGCTGACGTGACATAATGTTAAGAGATGTAGGATTGGAAGATATTAGTGATGGAAGATTATATAGAGAAAATGATATGGTAAAGACAGATACGAATTCTTGTCAGGGCTGTAAGAAGATATGCTGCATAGGAATGGGCAGAACAATAGTGCTTGATCCTTATGATTGTTACAGGCTTGGAATTGGCACAGGAAAGACATTTGAGCAGCTTCTGGATACTAATATTGAGCTTAATATGGTAGATGGCTGTATACTTCCTAATATTAAAATGCAGACAGTTAGTAATGGCTGTTCATTTCTTGGAGCTGATAACAGATGTACAATACATAATTACAGACCTGGCATATGCAGAATGTTTCCATTAGGAAGATATTGGGAAGATGATGAGCATTTTTATTATATATTACAGAAGGGTGAATGTAATAAAGATAATCTGACTAAGATAAAAGTACGCAAGTGGATAGGAATTGATAATATTGAAAGTTATAATTCATATGTGATACAATGGCATAGTTATATTAAGAAGGTTCAGAGAGCCTTGGCAGGACTTTCTGAGGAACAGATTAAGATACTTAATATGTACAATCTCAGAACATTTTATATGAAAGGTTACGAAGCAGATAAATTCTTTGAAGAATTCAAGGAAAGACTTGATAAATCCATAGAGATGTTTGGAATGTAGAGCAGCTTCTGATATAAAGATGATGGTTAATATAGAAATGCTTGGAATGTGGATCGCTTCTGATATAAAAATGATTATTAATATAAAGATGTTTGGAATTTAAAGAAAAGAGGATATATATGAAGACAGATTTGTTTAAAATAGGCGGGCTGACCGTTCACGGCTATGGCTTTATGATAGCACTCGGATTTATCCTTGCTATGCTCCTTGGTGAATACAGGGCAAAGAAACTTGGACTTAAGGACGAGTCGGTTATAGATATAGCGATAATCGCAGGACTTACAGGATTTGCAGGAGCAAAACTTTTATTTATAATAGTTGAATTTGACAGCTTTATGAAAAATCCTAAAGAGGTATTAGGTTCATCAGGATTTGTTGTGTATGGAGGAATTATAGCAGGTGTGCTTTGCAGTATGCTTTATTGTAAGATTAAGAAGATTAATTTCCTTGAGTATTTTGATCTTATAATGCCGGAGATAGCATTAGCACAGGGCTTTGGAAGAATAGGATGTTATCTTGCAGGCTGTTGTTATGGACGTGTGACAGACAGTGCATTTGGCGTGATATTCCCAGCAGGTTCTCAGGCACCAGCAGGTGTAAAGCTTATTCCAACACAGCTTATATCAGCAGGAGCTAATATAATTCATATGATAATACTTATTGCGGTGGCACATTTTATAGGCTATACAATAAGGAAGAAAGATGGCAGAAAGCTTGTGCTTCCAGCCGGTGGAATTGGTTATTTATATATGATTTTATATGGAATTGGAAGATTTTTTATTGAGTTCTTAAGAAATGATTACAGGGGCGAGATAGGTATTCTTTCAACATCGCAGTTTATATCAATATTCTTTATTGCAGCAGGTGTGGTTCTTCTTATTATTGGAAAGAAGAAAATGCAGTCTTAAAAAACAGATGGTTAATTATGTGATTTTCCTGTAACAGGCCGGAATTTAGTTCTGGTCTGTTGTATAGATACATAATTAACCATCTGTTTTTTATTGTGTCAATAATTTAAATCTACAGCACTACAGACATAGGTCAGGTACAAGAGTGCTTATTTAATATTATATTGCTGGTGCCGTATTAGTATGGACAAGTGTATAACAATAATCTGCTTAATTACTGTCTTGCAGCTTTCTTAGCCTTTCGGTAATCGCTTATATTTAGTGGGCGTACAAATCCGCAATATTCACACGTTTCGCCGCTTTTACCCCTTATATTAATAACAGGTATATAGAATATAGAAACACGGTTAATTCGTCTGTATAAGCCGTGTGGAGTTATATGTCCACAGTTAGGACACTGGAAAACACCAGTATCAGCATCTTTTTTGTATATTGTACCGTAACTGTAAATAACTATCATGCATCTGCCTCCCCGTGTCTTTCTTTAATAAAATGTCTTATGTTATTGACTACATAATTATATTCAGTCAGCTCACCCTCGTGAGGAGCAATAGTTATTCTGTTGCCGAATTCAACCTCCAGGGCAATATAGTTAGTGCCTGTAAGCTTGCCGTCAGCTATATTGCATACATAAACATTGGTAATAGTATCTAATGGAATAACATTAAATCCATTGGTGGTACGATTCAGGTCAATAATGTAATCAGGTGATACAGCGAGTTTTAACTTATTAGAGAAGAAATGTTTATTAGTAGCGAAGTTCTCATATAAAGCGTTGAGAGAACCATCGGCTTCAAGCTGTGCCATTTTCCTCTTGATAAATGCACCATTACGGTTTCCTGATATGAATAACATAATGGCTGCAAATGCCAATATGCCGGAACCTATATAAAATACAATAGAGAGCTGGTGCCGGTTGTAATCAGTATCAAGATAATAGCTTCCAAAATAATCAGTGTAGTTAGAAGTAGTAATACCAAGACCTGAGTCTTTGAAGTATTTAACTAGGTAGGAAGCAAGCTTTTCAGATATTTTAACCCTGTTACCTTTAAGTGTCTGTGGTGTGAAAGAGTAAATGTCATTGCCATCAGTAAAATCCTGTCCATATACAGGTACGCAAGTATTCTTGTTAGTGCTTATCACACATAAATATCCATTGATGTCCTCTGCAATATAATATCGTGCAGTTACTTTTCCATTAGTAGTCTCCTCGGCGAATGGTCCCATGAGATATATAGCGTTAAGCTGTGCAAGACCTTTCTGTGTTGGGTCGAAATTATCATAACGGCTGAATTCAAAAGCAAATCCAGTAACTGCTGATATAATAGCAATTATTCCAAATATCAGTGCTGGAATAAAGCTGGGACGGCCTGTTGTAATCAGGTCTTTTTTGAATTGTTCCATATAGCTCCTCCTCGATGTGATTTATTAATCTTTAGTACAGGTACTAAATAATAAAGCAAGTGTTAATTATACATCAGATTATATGATAATTAACACCTGCCTTAATTACTATTATTTATTATAGCTTAATTCTTAAAATATTAAAATAAGCTTTTGGATATTATTATTATAATACTTTAGATAAGAAATCTTTAAGTCGTGCACTCTTTGGGTTATCAAAGAATTCCTTAGGAGCTTCGTCTTCTTCAATCATACCTTCATTAATGAACATACAGCGTGTAGCGACTTCCCTTGCAAAGCCCATCTCGTGTGTAACTACCATCATAGTCATACCATCTGCGGCAAGCTCTTTCATAATTGCAAGTACTTCACCAACCATCTCAGGGTCAAGGGCAGAAGTAGGTTCATCAAATAACATAATTTCCGGGTTCATAGCAAGAGCTCTTGCTATTGCAACTCGCTGCTTCTGTCCACCAGATAACATATCAGGGTAAGAGTCAGCTTTGTCTAAAAGGCCAACACGTTCAAGAAGCTCTAAGGCTTTCTTGTCAGCATCTTCTTTGCTCATAAGTCCTAACTGTGTAGGTGCAAGAGTGATATTTTTCTTGATTGTCATATTAGGAAAGAGATTAAAATGCTGGAATACCATTCCAATGCTCTGTCTTAATTTATCAACATTTACACCCTTTTCTGTGAGGTCATTGCCCTCATATATGATATGTCCTGAAGTAGGAACTTCAAGTAGATTAAGTGATCTTAAAAATGTAGATTTACCACAGCCGGAAGGACCTATTATGGCAATAACTTCGCCCTTGGTAATAGTTGTATTAATGTCCTTAAGTACAACGTGGTCGCCAAATGTCTTTTTAAGATTTTTTACTTCAAGAATTACATTAGTGTCGTTCATTGCTTCTTAATCTCCTTTCAAGTTTCTTTACAAGTGATGAAAGAATCACAACAAGTACAAGATATATAAGTGCAACACCGAAAAGTGGAAGCATTGGATCATAAGTTATGCTTCGGATAATATCACCGCCACGGGTAAGGTCGTTAAGACCGATATAACCACTTATTGATGTCTCTTTTAAGAGTACGATAAATTCATTGGCAAGTGCTGGAAGCACATTCTTAAATGCCTGTGGAAGTATTACCTGAATCATAGTCTGTCTATAGTTAAGACCAAGGCTTCGTGCAGCCTCAAACTGTCCGTTGTCAATTGACATAATACCTGAACGGAAGATTTCGGCAACATAAGCACCAGAGTTAATACCAAAGGCAAGGAGTGCAACAACAATCTTGTTAATATGTACTGAGCTGAATATTACATAGTATATAATAAGCAGCTGTACCATTGTAGGTGTTCCTCGTATAACTGTGAGATAAATGTTGCAGAGGAAGTTAAGCACCTTCATCTTACCTGTCTTATCGTGGTTAGAACGTACGATTGCAATAAGGAAACCTATTACAATACCGATAAGTGCGGCACATATTGCAATAATAAGAGTATTTCTTAAACCTGTGAGAAGATACTGGTATCTTGCATATGAAATCGCTCTTGAATTTATCAGCAAAACTAGAACCAGAAGCTTTAATATCATTATTTCTTACGATAACAACCTGGCTTGAAGTTGTGTAAGGGATTGAGAAATCAATATTCTTCAGACGTTCTTCTGTAACAGTAATACCAGATATACCAAAATCTGCTTTTCCAGAAGATACAGCAGTAATAATTGAATCAAATTCCATATCTTCAACATCAATCTTCATATTAAGGTAATCAGCTATTGCATTGGAAATATCGACATCAATACCACACACCTTGCCATTGCTGTAATATTCATAAGGCTCAAAGTAAGCGTTAACAGCAATAGTAAGAGTTCCGTTAGAACCTGAGCTTGTAGGTACATATGCCTCTTTAGAGGCATTTTCACCAATATAATTATTGATAATTGTATTAATTGTTCCGTTGGCAATAAGGACATTTAACGCCTCATTGACTTTTTCTGTTAATGATGAATTGTTCTTGGCAAGACATATAGCATATTCTTCTGTAACAAATTCTTCATCAAGAATCATAAGTTCATTGTTAGCGGCAATAAATGCTTTAGCTGGTTGTGCATCAATTACAACAGCATCAATCTTGCCCTGCTTAAGAGCCTGAATTGCATCATTTCCTTTATTGTATCGTTCAACCTTAGTTCCTGAACCATCAGATTCCATATCGGAAACATATATGTCACCTGTAGTTCCAAGTTGTACGCCGACTGACTTTCCAGCAAGGTCATCTACTGAAAATACAGTGTTCTCTGGAATTTTACTGCCACAGGCAGTAAGTGTTAATGTACTTGCAAGACTTAACACAAGCACAACAGAGAGCATAAAAAGGCGTTTGAATGTTGAGAGCTTTTTAGTGTTCATCATTTTAATCCTTTCGTTTAATCATAATGTTATAATTATACACAGATTATGTATCATATTTCAATGATAAAAAGTAAAATTATAAATATTGAATTATATTAGAAATAATGTAAAATATAAGGATAGTGTGATTACTAAAGAAAGATGAGGAATTATATGAAGAATAATGATAATAAGATTATAAATATTATATTCAGGGTTGTTATTATTGGTGCATTTTTTATGGGAATAAGGACGATATATAATTTTTATAAACATAACATAATCATCAACCATCGAAGATATGTTTAACAGGGTAGCTTCGATGGTTGATGATTATGTTATGTTTATGGTATTTATGGTGGCTTCGGTAGTATTCAGCGTGCTTGCAAGAAAGCTGGTGAATAATAATACATTTATTATAAGGACAATAAGCATAGCTGTTTCACTTGTATGCAGTGTGCCAGAGCTTATAGCTGTGTATTATTTTGCAATGCTTACAATGGTGAAATATCCACAGTATGCCAATATACTTGGAGTAAGCGTGACACTCAATGATGTGTATACATCGTCAGCTGCAGTGTTTTTACAGAATAATCCTTATATGTTCTATACATTTTTTATTGGAGTGGCAGTATTTGCTGTGCTTACAATAACTTCAATATATTCACTTATAACAGGCAGAAAGACACAGCAGGTTTAGAAAATACACGAATATTAGAAAATATAAAGGGTTAAATTGTATGAATAGCTTAGGATATATAAAGCAGAAGTACACTAAAAGAAAGGCAGAGCAGGCTTAAATGAAGATAATTACACCAGATTATTATAAGAATTTTAAATGTATAGCGGGAGAATGTACGGATACATGCTGTGCAGGCTGGGATGTTGATGTTGATAAAGAGTCGTACAAGCAGTATAGGAGAGTAATTGGGTCATTTGGCAATAAGTTAAGAAGTGTTATGGTGCCATCTGAAGATGGTGGCTGTACATTTACGCTAAAAGAGGGAAGATGTCCATTTCTTAATAAGAAGAATTTGTGTGAGATTTATATCAAGCTTGGTAAGGATTCGCTGTGTGAAACGTGTGCAGAGTTTCCCAGATTTATTAATGAATATGGCAATACAAGGGAGATTGGAATTGCACCATCCTGTAAGACAGCAGGTGAGCTTATATTAGGATATAAGGGCGAGCTTAAATTCAGAGAGGTAAAGAACAGGGAGCAGATTAACAGCTACAATGATATAGACCCGCTTACCTTTGTACAGTTAAGGCAGGCAAGAATTATAGCATATAATATAGCCACGGACAGGGATTATACCATAATGGAAAGATGTGTGCTTATACTGATGTTTGCAAGAAACATACAGGATTATCTTGATAGAGAAAGAGATGAACTAATAGTGGGTGTATGTGGACGTTTTGCCAAGGAAGACTACAGGGAAAATAAGTTAAACAGGGCAAGGCGTATTGCTGCTGGAAAGAAAGATACATATAAGTATATAAGAAAGTTCTTTGAAAGTTTTGAGGGAATGGAAGTTATTAATAAAGACTGGAATATATACACAGAGGAAGTTAATAATTTCTTTGAAGAATGTAAAAGTGCAGAACAGTTCAGGGCTGTTGTGAAGGAATTTAACGAATACCACAAGGAAGATGAAACTGAATATGAACAGCTTCTTATGTATTATCTGTACAGATATTTTCTTGATTCAGTATATGATTATAATCTGCTTTTAAAAGTCAAGGGGGGTATTGTTGGAATAATTGCAATTAAAATGCTGAATATTGCAGACTGGTGGTATAATAACAAAGAACTTTCATTTACACGGAAGGTAGACCTTGCTCATCTGTATTCAAGACAGTATGAACATTCATATTATAATTATGAAGTGTATAATCAATATTTTATGAGCAAGAGAGCGTATGCATATGAGAATCTTTTATCAGAGCTTATAGATTTAGAGTAAGATAATCCATTGGCTGTTTAAAGATAAGGACAAGTGAGGTAAAGAGTAATGAAGATGATTCTAAAGTATCTGGAAGAATTAAAAAAAGAGTGTGTGTTAGCACCACTTTTTAAAATGCTTGAAGCACTTTTTGAGTTATTCGTTCCATTGGTGGTTGCTTCTATAATTGACAGAGGCATAGGACAGCAGGACACAGCTTATATAGTAAAAATGTGCCTTATGCTTTTAGGCCTTGCAATTATAGGACTTGTATGTTCAATAACAGCACAGTATTTCAGTGCAAAGGCGGCAGTTGGCTGTGCTACAGGAATAAGGCACGCTTTATTCAAGCATATACAGTCACTTTCTTTCACAGAGATGGACGACATTGGAACGTCAACACTTATGACAAGAATGACAAGTGATATTAATCAGGTTCAGAATGGTGTTAATCTTGTATTAAGATTATTCTTACGTTCTCCATTTATTGTATTTGGTGCTATGATTATGGCATTTACAATAGATGTAAGGGCGGCACTTATATTTGTTGCAGCTATACCAGTTCTTGCCGTTATAGTATTTGGCATTATGATAGGAACAAGACCTTTATATAAGAAGGTACAGGCGGGTCTTGATACAATCCTTGGAATAACAAGGGAAAATCTTACGGGTGTAAGAGTAATAAGAGCATTTAATAAGCAGGACGATGAACTTGCACGGTTTAAGAATAAGAATGAAGAACTTAATCATATGCAGAAGTTCGTAGGTAAGATTTCAGGTCTTATGAATCCTCTTACTTACACAGTTGTTAATGTTTCAATAATTGCACTCATATGGGTTGGTGCAATAAGAGTTAATCAGGGTAGTCTTACACAGGGACAGGTTGTAGCCCTTTACAATTATATGTCACAGATACTTGTTGAGCTTATCAAGCTTGCTAATCTTGTAATTAATATAACTAAGGCTCTTGCCTGTGCAGGAAGAATTGAGTCAATATTTGAAGTGCAGCCAAGTATGAAGGATGGCAGTATGGATTTATCAGCAGATAAAGAAAATGTTCCTGTCGTAGAATTTAAGAATGTTGCCCTTAAGTATAATGGAGCTGGTGATACAAGTATTGCCGGCGTTAATTTTAAGGCTTACAGGGGACAGACTATCGGTATAATAGGTGGTACTGGTTCAGGTAAGTCAAGTCTTGTCGGACTTATACCAAGGTTTTATGATGCAACCAGTGGCGAAGTATTAATAAATGGAACTAATGTTAAAGATATTAATATAGAACAGTTAAGGGACAAAGTCGGAATAGTAATGCAGAAGGCAGTATTATTCAAAGGAAGCATAAGAAAGAATATCCAGATGGCTAAGGCAGATGCTACAGATAAAGAGATAGATGATGCACTTGCAATAGCACAGGCGAAGGAATTCGTTGATAAGAAGAAAGGCCGCCTTGACTATATGATTGAACAGGGTGGTAAGAACCTTTCAGGTGGACAAAGACAAAGACTTACAATTGCAAGGGCAGTTGTTAAAAAGCCAGATGTCCTTATTCTTGATGACAGTGCATCAGCTCTTGACTTTGCTACAGATGCGGCACTTAGAAAGTCTATAAGAACGATGCCTAATAATCCTACAGTATTTATAGTATCACAGCGTTCAGCATCACTTATGCACGCAGATAAAATTATCGTGCTTGATGATGGTGAGGTTGCAGGAATAGGTACACATACAGAACTTTTGGAGAATTGTGAAGTATACAGGGAAATATATAATTCACAGTTCAAGTCATAGGTCAGAATGGAGATTAGTTATGAAAGATAATAAGGATAAAAGAGAAGCGCAGAAGTCTACGCTTGGCAAAGTATTAAAAAGAATAAAGAAATATAGTGGATTTCTTGTTATATCAATCCTTATGGCTGCTGTAACAGTTGCTTCTACATTGTATGTGCCAATTCTTGTTGGTAGAGGAATTGACCATATTATAGGACCGGGCAATGTTGATTTTGCAGGCATAACAAAGGTGCTTATAACAATAGGAATTGTTGTTGCCATAACAGCACTGTCACAGTGGATAATGAATATATGCAATAATAAGATAACTTACCACGTTACAAGAGATATAAGAGATGAGGCTATGGAAAAGTTACAGAAGCTTCCTCTTAAATATATTGACGCACAGTCATATGGTGATATTGTAAGCCGTGTAATTGCCGATGTTGACCAGTTCGCAGATGGTCTTTTAATGGGATTTACACAGTTCTTTTCAGGTGTGCTTACAATTGCAGGAACACTTATATTTATGCTTACAATAAATGTAAAGATTACACTTGTAGTTGTTGTTATAACCCCGGTTTCATTATTTGTTGCAAGCTTTATTGCTAAGAAGACATTTTCAATGTTCAAGCTCCAATCAGAAACAAGAGGTGAGCAGACGGCATTTATTGATGAGATGATTGGCGGACAGAAGGTTGTAAAGGCATACGGCTATGAAGAAAGGGCAGTAGAAGAATTTGACGAGATTAATAAAAGATTACAGAAGTATTCTTTAAGAGCTATATTCTTCTCATCAATAACTAACCCATCGACGAGATTTGTCAACAGCCTTGTGTATGCAGCAGTAGCTGTTGCAGGTGCATTTTCTGCAATAGGCGGAGGCATAACAGTTGGACAGTTATCAAGCTTCTTAAGTTATGCTACACAGTATACTAAGCCTTTTAATGAAATATCAGGCGTTATAACAGAGCTTCAGAATGCCATTGCGTGTGCAGGAAGAATGTTCGAGCTTATAGAGGAAGAACCAGAAATTCCAGATGCACCATCAGCAGTTAGTGTTACAGATATTGATGGCAGGGTAGACCTTAATAACGTATACTTCTCATACACACCAGACAGAAAGCTTATAGAGGACTTCACACTTCACGTTAAGAAGGGACAGAAGATTGCGATTGTAGGTCCTACAGGCTGTGGTAAGACAACAGTAATCAACCTTTTAATGAGGTTTTATGATGTTAATTCAGGAAGCATAGATGTATCAGGTGTTGATATAAGGGATATGACAAGATATTCATTAAGACACGGTTTTGGTATGGTATTACAGGAAACATGGCTTAAGGCAGGAACTATCAGGGAGAATATCACTATGGGAAAGCCGGATGCCACAGAAGAAGAGATTATTGAGGCAGCTAAGGCTTCATACTCATACGGATTTATAAAGCGTCTTCCTAATGGGTTTGATACAGTGATTGGTGAGGACGGAGGAAGTCTTTCACAGGGGCAGAAGCAGCTTTTGTGCATAACAAGAATTATGCTTACAAGACCA
>OGNC01000724.1_pt1 | contig 19439 bp, 23 predicted proteins | sample 1573311 | NCBI WGS metagenome assembly OGNC01 (sample SAMEA2581889, study PRJEB24529) | metagenome | biome: Human gut stool | place: China | collected 2011
ACGCCACGCAATCACAGCCCTGTTTTCCTGCCGTTTCAAATGCCCTTGCCCTCCCGGTTGGCAACGGCATTTTCGCAGCAACGCCGACAGAGCGTATAACACACTACACTTTGCAAGCAAAGTCGTGTGCCAAGGGGCAAGCCCCTTTGGAAACCCCGGACAACAAAACAGGCTGAATATCTCGCACTTTCCCGGTGCTTGATACTCAGCCTTTATTTGTTGTCAGCAGCCCCCGTTTCGTGGTCTGCGTGTAGTTCCTTGTAAACTGACCTAAGTGGAATTGCAAATACCACATCGTATTTGCGCCGAAGTATCGGCGCAAAGTGTTCTTCGGCGAAAAACGCAGGGAGATTGGGAAAATACTGCGGCAGTTATGCGAATGGAAAAAGGTGAATATCGTAGAGGCGGAAGTATGTCCGGATCATATTCACATGCTCCTTGAGATCCCGCCCAAAATTGCGGTTTCGAGCTTTGTGGGATACCTGAAAGGCAAAAGCTCGCTGATGATCTACGAACAGTTCCCAAATCTCAAGTACAAGTACAGAAACCGCGAATTTTGGTGTCGCGGATACTACGTGGACACCGTGGGGAAGAATGCGAAGAAAATAGAAGAGTACATCCGGAATCAATTAGAGGAAGATAGGATGGGCGAACAACTGACGATGGGCAACTTCTAAGCCCGTTTACGGGCTGCTGGTAACAAGCCTATGCAGATGTCAGATCGTACCAACGCCGCATGAGGCGTGGCTGGTAACATAGGGCTTCGCCCGTCTAAGAAATACCCCCGGCTAGGCCGGGGGATATTTATTATCCTTTTAGGGACGGATTACTTCTTGCTGTAATCGTAGAAGCCCTTGCCGGACTTCTTGCCGAGCTGGCCGCCGCGGACCATCTTCTTGAGCAGCAGAGCGGGACGATACTTCGGATCGCCGGTCTCGCTGTAGAGGACGTTCATAATGGCGAGGCACACGTCAAGGCCGATGAAGTCGCCCAGGGCGAGGGGGCCCATGGGGTGGTTCGCGCCGAGCATCATGGCCTTGTCGATATCCTCGACAGAGGCAACGCCGGTCTCGACCAGGCCGATGGCCTCGTTGATCATCGGGATCAGGATCTTGTTGACGACGAAGCCCGGAGCCTCAGCGACCTCGACAGGCTCCTTGCCGATCTCCTTGGAGAGGTTGTAGATGAAGTCGAAGGTCTCCTGCGTGGTGTTGGCGCCGCGGATGACCTCAACGAGCTTCATGCTGGGCACGGGGTTGAAGAAGTGCATGCCGATGACGGCGTGCTTCAGGCCGAGGCCCATCTCGGTGACGGACAGAGAAGAGGTGTTGGTCGCGAAGACGGTGCTCTCCTTGCACATCTCGTCGAGCTCGCCGAGGAGCTGACGCTTGGTGTCCATGTTCTCCGCCACGCACTCGATGACGAGGTCGGCGTCCGCCGCGGCAGACTTCTCCTCGACGAGGATGTTGTTCAGGATGGCGTCCTTGGCCTCTTCGGTCATCTTGCCCTTCTCGACGCGCTTCTGCAGGGAAGCGTCGAGCTTGTCCTTGTGGCGCTGCGCGGAAGCGACGCTGGACGCGTACATCAGAGTGGTGTGGCCGTGCGCCGCGAAGACCTGCGCGATGCCGCTGCCCATGGTGCCGGCGCCGAAAACTGCAACTTTCATTTTTGTGTTCCTCCTATGAATTGAAATTTATGAATTGTCAAGTAACGCTTACTTGTTGGTGAACGGTTCGTGCTTGCGCTTTTCGAGGAAGGCGCCCATGCCCTCCTGCTGGTCGGCGGTCTCGAAGCAGGAGCCGAAGGCCTTCTCCTCGACCACCACGGCCTCGTCCATCGGGAGGTCAAGCCCCTCGTTGATGGCCTTCTTCGCCGCGCGCACCGCGATGGGCGCGTTCGCCGCGATCTGAGAGGCGAGCTTCTCCGCGGCGGCGTAAAGCTCCGCGAGCGGATAGACGGCGTTGACCAGACCGATGCGCAGGGCCTCGTCCGCCTTGATGTTGCGGGCGGTGTAGACCATCTGCTTGGCCACGCCGGGGCCGACCAGACGCGCGAGGCGCTGGGTGCCGCCGAAGCCGGGGGTGATGCCGAGACCCGTCTCGGGCTGACCGAACGCGGCGGTATCGGAGCAGATGCGGAAATCACAGCTCATGGCAAGCTCACAGCCGCCGCCGAGCGCGTAGCCGCCGACCGCCGCGATGGTGGGAATGGGCAGGGTCTCGAGCTTGCGCATCACGTCGTTGCCCTGCTTGCCGAAGCTCTCGCCCTCGGCCTTGGTGAGCCCCTTCATCTGCGCAATGTCCGCGCCGGCGACGAAGGACTTCTCCCCCGCGCCGCGCACGATCAGGCAGCGGACGGCGTCGAGGTCAATGGCGTCGAGCGCCGCGTCAAGGTCGGCGAGCACCTGCGAGTTGAGCGCGTTGAGCGACTCGGGACGGTTGATGATGAGATACGCGACCGCGCCCTGCGGTTCATAGGTCACGAAAGACATGGTATGCCCTCCTTGTTTTCTCTTAATGGGGCTATTATATGCAATTCCCCCGCGTTTTGCAAGAGGAATATCATTTCATTTGAAATTATTTCCAGTTTGGTCACATTTTTTGCAAGAATTGATTCATTTCTGACGATGTAACGCAGTTCCTGCGGCAAATTCCTCTTTGCTGACGGAAAGACTTCATTTTTCTCTTGTGTTATCGCCGCATTTCCGCTATGATAGGCAGGAAATGAACGCAAAAAGCGAGGTATTTCCCCATGCGAATGAGAAAGAAAAAGAACCTGCTGCCGCGCATGGAGCGCTGCGCGGCGCTGCAGATCAAGGATCCCATCGCGCACCGCGGCCATTGGCGCGAGCTGATGCCGGAGGCCCGCGAGCTGCGTGTGGAGCTGGGCTGCGGCAAGGGACGCTTCACCGCGGGCACCGCCGCTGCGGAGCCCGACGTGCTGTTCGTGGCGGTGGAGATGGTGCCCGACGCGATGGTGGTCGCCATGGAGCGCTGCGCCGCCGAGGGGCTTCGGAACGTCCGCTTCATCGACGCGAACGCGAACATCCTGCCCGAGTTTTTCGCCCCGGGCGAGGTCGACCGCATCTACATCAACTTCTGCGACCCGTGGCCGACGAAGCGCCACGCCAAGCGCCGCCTGACGCACGGCAATTTCCTCAAGCTCTACCGCAAGGTGCTCAAGGACGGCGGGCAGATCCATTTCAAGACGGACAACGCCCCGCTTTTTGCCTGGTCGGTGGAGGAGATCCCGCAGTTTGGCTTTACGCTCTCCGAGGTCACGGACGATCTGCACGCGAACGGCGCCGTCGGCGTGATGACCGACTATGAGGCGAAGTTCCATGAGCTGGGCACGCCCATCCACCGTCTGGTCGCCACGATGACGCCGTGGGAGGAGCCGGAGGAAGAATAACGGCCGCGCAACGCGCGGCGTCTATCAAAGGGGGAGGTCTCTTAGTTGAAGAGACCTCCCCCTTTGGAACCCCCAGAGACAACGAGGGGCTACCGCCCCTCGACCCCCGAACCGCCCATATTAAATCAGCTTTCAGCAACCGTATGAGAGTGCATCGGCGCGGCGCAGCCGCGCTTTTTGCGGCTTTCGATTTGATCTGCTCCTTGCGGCCGCTGCCGCTCTGCGGTGGGGTCTGAAGGCATCAGCCTTCGGCGACACCGCTTTTTTGCGCGAAAAAGCGGTGAGAAAACGCGCGAGGGGGCGCACCCCCTCAACCCCGCCATCGGAAGCCTGACAATAGGCCGACTGCACGCGCTGTGCAAAATACTGCCTGCAATGCTTGGCGCGGCTTTCGATTTGGTCTGCTCCTTGCGGCCGCTGCCGCTCTGCGGTGAGGTTACGGACTATTTCTTTTTCGGCGGAGCAAACGTGTCTGTACGGCCAAGGAGATAATCGGTCGTCGTTCCGTAAATATCCGCAAGCTTCAATAAAATAGAAGTCGGAATATCATTTTCTCCCGTCTCATATTTTGAATATCCGGTCTGCGACATACCGAGCATGGCTGCAAGCTCTTTTTGCGTCCAGTCTCTATCCTCGCGCAGATCGCGCAAACGCTGATACATTCTTATCACCCCGTCAGCACTATACGGCAACCTGAAACAGGGTATTGCAGTGTAACCTGTTTCAGGTTATAATGTGCTGTAAGGAGTGATTTTTATGCCGACTTATGAGAATATGTATTATTATCTCGAGCACTCGATCCGCGAGGCGCTGCAGGACTTGGAACAGCAAAATTTCGGCGCGGCAAAAAAGACGCTTACGCAGGCGCGTGAGGTTACTGAAAAAATGCGTCGTGCCATCGTCGGCAAAAACGACGTCTACGAGTGCTTCCGAAACCCCTATGATTTCATAGAGCGGTAGCCCCGAAACCCCGCCGCAGAGCGGCAGCGGCCGCAAAGAGCAGTCCAGATCGAAAGCCGCGCCAAGCATTGCAGGCAGTATTTTGCACAGCGCGTGCAGTCGGCCTATTGTCAGGCTTTCTATGGCAGGGTTGAGGGGCCGCGGCCCCTCATGTGTTTTCCGACCGCTTTTGCACATACAAAAGCGGTCCCTGCGGAGCACAGGCGTGCTCTGCCCCGCGCTGCTCAGCGCGAAAAGAGGGGGTATTCTCCGCCGTAGGGAATGGCCCCTTTGTCATAAAAAAAGAGACGCCTTACAGCGTCTCTTTTCGTTTGCACTTTTTACGCGTTCTTCGCGAGGTCGCAAAGAGCGGTGAACGCGACGGCGTCGTTGATCGCCATCTCGCTGAGCATCTTGCGGTTGATCTCGATGCCCTTGACCTTCAGACCGTGCATGAAGGTGGAGTAGTTCATGCCGTTCATCTTGCAGGCGGCGGAGATGCGGGTGATCCACAGGCTGCGGAAATCTCTCTTCTTGAGCTTGCGGCCGGTATAAGCGTAGGTCAGGGACTTCATCACGGCCTGGTTGGCCATCTTGAAGTGGCGGGATTTGTTGCCCCAGTAGCCCTTCGCGAGCTTCAGAGTCTTGTTTCTTCTTTTGCGCGTCATCATCGCGCCCTTAACACGTGCCATATCAGTAAGCCTCCTTAAAGCGTATCGTAATTATCTTATTTGTAGGGGATCATCTTGCGGATGGTGCCGGCAACGGTAGCGTCGGCATAGCCGCCCGCACGCAGGTGACGGGTACGCTTGGTGGGCTTCTTGGTCAGGATGTGGCTCTTGAAGGCCTTGGCCATCTTGACCTTGCCGGTCTTGGTCAGGTTGAATCTTTTCTTGGAACCGCTATGGGTCTTCAGCTTGGGCATGGTAGTTTCTCCTTTTCGTATATTGTGTTACTTCCCGGTCTTGGGGGAAAGGAATATGGACATACTGCGTCCTTCCAGCTTGGGCTCTTTATCCAATGTCGCCACCTCGGCACACTGCTCGGCGAAGCGCACCAACAGGTCTTTGCCGATGTCGGTATGCGCCATCTCGCGGCCGCGGAAGCGGACCGAGACCTTGACGCGGTTGCCGTCGGCAAGGAACTTCTGGGCATTCTTGAGCTTTGTGTTGAAATCGCCGACATCGATGCCGGGCGACATACGGATCTCTTTGATCTCGACCACGTGCTGGTTCTTCTTCGCTTCCTTTTCGCGCTTGCCCTGTTCAAAGCGGAACTTGCCGTAGTCCATGAGCTTGCACACGGGGGGCGTAGCCTGCGGGGAGATCTTGACGAGGTCAAGCCCCTGCTCGTCGGCGATCCGCTGCGCCTGGGCGGCAGACATGATGCCGAGCTGCTCACCGGTGGAACCGATCAGACGGATCTCGCTGTCTCGAATGTCCTCATTGAGCTGATGCACATCCTTGCTAATACCGAAGCACCTCCATTAAATGATTTGACCAAACAAAAACGAGCGCAGCCATGCCGCACCCGTACAACAAACGCAAAGCGCCCACGCGCTTTTTCGATCATTGACCTTCTCGCTTTCGCTAAAGGTGAGAACGGATGCTGCCGTTCTTCTTTGTTTTGCGTAGGTATGATACCACCTCCGCCGCCGTTTGTCAACGATAATTTGCGGAAAAATGCCGTGAAGAAGAAATTTTTCCATTTTTCGGCCGCGCTGCGGATTTTTGCGCGCCGTGTATAGTTTTTCCGCCGCGCGGAAAAACTATCTGCCGTAGCAGAACAAAGGAAAGGAGGCGGGCACATGAAGGAGAAGAACCAGAACAAGGAGCAGAACACCAATCAGAACCAGGAGCAGAACCAGAACACCAACCAGCGCTGAGCTTGCATAAGAATGGGAAGGGGACGGCACGAGGCCGTCCCCTTCCCGCGTTTCTTCCCGCAAATCTTTTCTTGTATTTTCCGGTGAGGTTTTATATAATAGGTGCGTTATCATTCAGGAAAGGAAGCGGCGCATGACAGACGCGATCGTGCAACGGCTGCTCTCGGCGGGTGAGGGAAAATTCCTTGCGACCGTGCTCATTTCGATGCTGCCGGTCATCGAGCTGCGCGGCGGGCTGCCCGCCGGCGTGGCAATGGGGCTTCCGCTCCGCGAGGCCTTTTTCGCGGCGCTGCTCGGTAATCTGCTTCCCGTTCCGTTTATCATCCTTTTCGCGCGCAGGGGCTTTGCGTGGGTCCGCGCCCATATCCCGCGCCTCGGGCGCTGGGTCGACCGGATCGAGCAGAAGGCCTGGAGCAAGAGCGATAAGGTTGTGCACTATCAGGCGTGGGGGCTGCTGCTCTTTGTCGCCGTGCCGCTGCCCGGCACGGGCGCGTGGACAGGCGCGCTGATCGCGGCGCTGCTCGATCTGCGGCTCAAGCTCGCCGTGCCCGCCATCACCGCCGGCGTGTTCCTTGCGGGCATCATCATTTCACTTCTCACCTACGGAGCTGCTGCGCTGCTATGAAAATTCTCGTTTTTTCCGACTCCCACGGCAATGAGGACAACATGGTCCGCGCCGTGGAGCGGGAGCGTCCCTCTACGCTCCACGCCATCGTTCACCTCGGCGACGGCTGGCGCGACGCGGAGGCGCTGCACCGCCTGTACCCCCGCATCCCGCTCGAGCAGGTGCCGGGCAACTGTGACCTCGGCCGCTTTGAGGAGCGCGAGCGCGTCGTCTTCTTCGGCGACTGCCGCATGCTGCTCTGCCACGGGCACACGCTGGGCGTGAAGTCCTCGCTGCTGCGCGCGTCCTACGAGGCGCGAGAGCGCGGCGCGCAGGCGCTGCTCTACGGGCACACGCACATCCCGCACATCGACTACCACGATGGGCTGTGGCTCGTCAATCCCGGCAGCATCGGCGACCATCGCCGCCCGTCCTACGGGGTGCTGACGGTCGAGGGGGACAAGCTCTCCCCCGCAAATTTTACTTTGGAATAAAAATAAATCAGGAGATGACCCTACCATGCCCTCCGAACCCTTGATCGCGCTTGCGCTGAGCCTGCTCATCAGTCTTGCTCCCTTTCTGCCGGCGGCGGAAAAATCCGCGCCCGAGGAGGAGCCCGCCCCCGCCGTCGAGGAGCAGCCCGCCCTCAGCGCGGAGCAGCTCGCCGCGCTCGCGCAGACGCCCGCCTCGTGGTTCGACGAGCCGGCGCTGCTGGACGCGCTGTCGAAGCTGCCGCACTACGATGAGACCCGCGCGCAGCGTTACCTTGCCTACCGCACCGGCGGCGCCTGGACGCTCGAGCAGGTGCTGCGCATCGTGAACACGGACAACGATCTGCCGCGCTTTACCGCCGCGGTGGGTGCGGACCCGGACGACGGCGATCTCATTCTGGTCAACAAATACAGCCGTCTCGCGAGCGACTATGTGCCGGAGGACCTTGTGACGGTCGAGCCCGCCTACTCCAACGGCGGCATGCTCAAGAGCGAGGTCAACGACGCCTTCTGCGACCTGGTCGAGGCCATGTGGGCGGAAACGGGACTGCACCTTGTCAACGCCTCGCCCTACCGCAGCTACCAGACGCAGAAGAACCTCTACGCCCGCTACCGCACACAGTACAGCGAGGCAACGACCGACCGTTTCTCCGCCCGCGCGGGCTACAGCGAGCATCAGACCGGTCTTGCGCTGGACGTCATCGCTCCCGGCGGCACGCTCAACGGCTTCAAGAACACGCAGCAGTTCGTCTGGATGCGCGACAACGCCCACCGCTTCGGCTTTATCCTGCGCTACGGCGACGGCATGGAGTACATCACCGGCTACAAGTTCGAGCCCTGGCACTACCGCTACGTCGGCGTCGACGCCGCGACGTTCATCTATGAAAACGATCTCACGTTCGAGGAATACTACGCCTATTATGTAAAAAAATAAGCCGCCCTCCGGCAGCTTTACGGCAAAAAAGAAACAGCCCTTGACCGCTTTTTCTCTCGCGCGGTCAAGGGCTATTTCTCTGCGCTCTTATTATCTAACATCCTTGGTTACCTCTCTTTCTGCAAAGTCGGCGGCACCGGATAACGCTTGCTCATGGTGTCACTCTCGCTCTATATCAACACCGCAGGAGGCGGTGAACTCCGTTTATGACGTTTCAACATTCGAGAGTGCCGGGACCGGTCGTCGGTGCCTTCGGGATCAGCTGTACATTGGACTCACCCTTTCTTGAGGTGCTTTTACTATAGCACATCTCCGCGCCCCGCACAAGCCGCCGAACGCACGAAAAAGGCAGGGAGAAAACTGTGCAGGGCTCTGAACTTTTCGCTTTCGCGCAGTTTTGTGTTGACACGGTAAACCGCGAAATGATATAGTGTAAGTGTTGTGGGGCATTTTCCCTGCAAAAAAGGAAGCTCCGGCGGCTGCCGGAGCTTCCTTTTTATTCTTTTATTCCACGGTGACGGATTTGGCAAGATTGCGGGGCTTATCAATGTCGCAGCCGCGCTGGAGCGCGATGTAGTACGAGAAGAGCTGGAGCGGCACGACGCCGAGCGAGGGCAGCAGCATCGCCGCCGTATCGGGAATGGTGAGGACGTGATCGACGGTCTTTGCCATTTCGCCGCGGTGGCTCTCCGTGGTGAGCGCCAGCACATCCGCGCCGCGGGCCTTGACCTCAACGACGTTGCTCATCGCCTTATCAAAGAGCGGGCCGTAGGTGCCCAGCGCGATGACGAGTGTGCCGTCCTCGATGAGAGAGATCGTGCCGTGCTTCAGCTCGCCGGAGGCGTAGGCCTCGGAGTGGATGTAGCTGATCTCCTTGAGTTTGAGCGAGCCCTCGAGGCCGAGCGCGTAGTCGAGGTTGCGGCCGATGAAGAAGACGCTCTCGTGGTGGAAGTGCTGCGCGGCGTACTTCTGGATGTCCTCGCAATGGCCGAGCGTTTCCTTCACCTTGTCGGGCAGGAGCGCAAGCTCACGCACCGCGTCGGCGTATTCCTCCTCCTTCACCGTACCGAGGATCTTGGCGAAGCAGAGGCCGACCATATCCAGCACGGCGAGCTGCGTGGAATACGCCTTGGTGGTGGCGACAGCGATCTCGGGGCCTGCCCAGGTGTAGAGCACGTCGTCGCTCTCGCGGGCGATGGACGAGCCGACCACGTTGACGATGGAGAGAATGTACGCGCCGCGCTTTTTCGCCTCGCGCAGCGCCGCCATGGTGTCGAGCGTTTCGCCGGACTGGCTGATGATGATGACGAGCGTCTTATCGTCCACGATGGGGTCGCTGTAGCGGAACTCGCTCGCCAGCGCGACCTCGACGTTGCGGCGCAGCAGGTGCTCCAGATTGTACTTGCCGACCATGCCGACGTGGTAGCTCGAGCCGCAGGCGACGATGAAGATGCGGTCAAAGCCCCGAATTTTCTCCGGCGTGAGCTTGAGATCGTCGAACACGACCTCGCCGCCGCGCAGACGCGGCGCGATGGCGTGGCGCAGAGCATCGGGCTGCTCCATGATCTCCTTGAGCATGAAGTGCGGGTAGCCGCCCTTCTCCGCCGCGCTGACCTCCCACTCGATGTGGTGATGCTCCTTTTCGATGGGCTGCTGCATGGCGTTGTAGAGCTGGATGCCGCCGCGGGTGAGCACAGCGATCTCGCCGTCGTCCATATACACCACGTCGCGCGTGTGCTTGATGATGGCGGTCGCGTCGCTCGCGAGGAAGTTGCAGCCCTCGCCGAAGCCGAGCAGCAGCGGCGCGTCCTTGCGCGCGGCGATGATGCGGTCGGGACAATCGGCGCAGAGCATACCGAGCGCGTAGGCGCCCTCGATGCGGCGCAGCACGCGGCCCACGGACTCGAAGAAGTCGCCGCACTCGTTGTAGTAGAACTCGAGCAGCTGCGCCACGACCTCGGTATCCGTTTCGGATCTGAAGGTCACGCCCTGCGAGATCAGAAATTCCTTGAGCTCGACATAGTTTTCGATGATGCCGTTGTGGATGACGGCAAACTTGCCGTTCTCACTGACGTGGGGGTGGGAGTTGACGTCGTTCGGCGCGCCGTGGGTCGCCCAGCGGGTATGGCCCATGCCGATGGTGCCCTCCACATCCGCGCCGCCGTGGACGAGGTCGCTCAAGGCCTTGAGCCGGCCCACGGTTTTTTTGACCTGAAGCTCATGCCGCGGCGAAACGACCGCGATACCGGCGCTGTCATAGCCGCGGTATTCCAGACGGGCGAGGCCGTCGAGCAAAATGGGGGCAGCCTGCTCGCTGCCGACGTATCCAACGATACCACACATAAAAAAGTTCTCCTTTATGATCACAAAAGTCTCTGCGGAGCGCAGGGCTCCGCCGCAGGGCGCAATACGCCCTGCGCGATCAAAAGGGGAAACGCACAGAGATTTCACCTTTTCCGTTCCGTCACAGTCCCTCTGTTCCGCGGTCGCCCGCGTATTTGTCGGCTGTGTGCGCGCCGGAACCGCACGGGGAGGCATCCGCCGAAAATTCGATCACCTCCCGCCTCGTCGTCCTCCGCAGGGGAGGCTCATGGCGCTTTGTCGGTTTTGAGCCGAAAACTCCTTTCTTTGTCTGTGCTTTGAAAATGGAATCTATCTCCACCGTCAGGATATGACGGAGGGAGGCAATAAAATGTTCCCGCGCGGGGCAAAATAAGGCGAAAAATCCTTACGGGAGGCTCCGCCATGGTCACCGCTTTTGTGCGCACGATCCTTTTATACTTCATCATCATGCTCGGTCTGCGGCTGATGGGCAAGCGCCAGATCGGCGAGCTGGAGCCGACCGAGCTGGTGCTCACGATGCTCATTTCCGACCTTGCCGCCGTGCCGATGCAGGATTTCGGCATCCCGCTGCTCAACGGCGTGGTGCCGATCGTGACGCTGCTCGCGCTGTCGATGCTTCTCTCGTATGGCTGTATGCGCTCGATCCGGCTACGGCGGCTCGTGTGCGGCAGCCCGACCACGCTCATCAAGGACGGTATCCTACAGCAAGCCGCCATGCGGGCGAACCGCTTCACGCTCGACGAGCTCATCGAGGCGCTGCGCAGTCAGGGCGTGACCGACCTCACGACGGTGAAGTACGCCATTTTAGAGACGGACGGGCAGCTCTCCGTGCTGCTCTACCCCGCCGAGCAGCCGGCGACGCCGAAGCAGCTTGGGCGCGCGGTGAAGGACGATCTTTTCCTCCCGCAGGTGCTCATCAACGACGGGCGCGTGCTCGACGGCGGCCTTGCCTATCGCGGCCTGACGCGCGGCTGGCTCACGCGGGAGCTTTCCTCGCGCGGCTACCGCAGCCCCTCAGAGGTGCTGCTCCTCACCATCGACGACGCGGGCAAGATCCTCTGCATCGGAAAGGAGGGGGCGAAATGAGGCATTGGCTCTCTCCCCTGCTGGTGCTCGCGCTGCTCTTCGGCGGCGCGATGGCCAACGCACGTTACGTCTCAAAAAGCGTGGACGGCTGGTGCGCGGGCGTGGAGGTCTCCCTCGCCGCCGCCGAGGCGGAGGACTGGGAGGGGGCGCGCGAAGCGCTCGGCGCGGTGTACGCCTCCTGGGACGCGCGGCAGACCTACTTTCACATCATGGTCGAGCACGCGGAGCTGGACGCGGCGGAGGCGCTTTTCGCCGTTTCGCACAGCTTCGCCGAAAGCGAGGACGGCGCAGAGTTCCGCGCCAACACCGCCGAGCTGCTCACGCAGCTGCGGCTGCTCGACGAGATGGAGGAAATTTCGATCAAGAATATTCTTTAAGGCAGCATTGCGCAATTCGCCGAAGCACGAAGACGCAATTGTGCGGTGTCGCCTTACGTCTTGTCCGCAAGGAGCTTGTTGAGCTCGTGCATAAAGGTGTCGATGTCCTTGAACTGGCGGTAGACGGAGGCGAAGCGGACGTAGGCGACCTCGTCCACGCTGCGCAGCTTGTCCATCACCTGCTCGCCGATGGCCTCGGTCGAGACCTCGCGCTCGAGGGAGTTTTGCAGGTTCTGCTCGATCTCCTCGCTGATGCGCTCGAGCTCGTCGAACGACACGGGGCGCTTTTCGCAGGCGCGGATCATACCGCGCAGGACCTTGCTCCGGTCGAAGCTCTGGCGGCTGCCGTCCTTCTTGATGACGACCATCGGCAGGCTCTCCACCGTTTCATAGGTGGTGAAGCGCTTTTCGCACGACAGGCACTCGCGGCGGCGGCGGATGCTGCTGCCCTCCTCCGCCGGGCGGGAGTCGACGACCTTGCTTTCCTTGTAACCGCAGTAGGGGCATTTCATGGGCTCGCACCTCATTTTCTTTGGTTTTGGCAGGATTCCATTGTTATTGTAGCACAGTCTTTTGTAAAATGGTAGACATAATTTTCAGTTTTTTCAAAATATAGGGGCCTTCCTTCGGTCAAAGGCGTAGATGATGTGGAGCTCTCCGCCGATGCTCTCCAGCCGCGCGAAGCAGAACAGCTCCGGGAGCGGCCAGGGCCGCGCGGGCGAATACGGCAGGGCAAGCTCCAACCGTCCGCCGTTCTCGCGCCGCAGGGCGCGGGAAAAGGTCAGCTCCCAGCGGGCGCTCGGAAAGCGCACCGGCGCGCCGCGCCGCCAGACCGCCTGATCGTCCATGCTCCCGCCTCCCCACAAAAAAAGCTGCCTGTACACTCTATGCACAGGCAGCCTTGCTTATTTCGGTTTTTACTTGACCTCATAGGTGCCGCGCACGAGCAGCTTGGTCGTCGCCGCAGTCGCCTTGACGCCGCGGTCGGAGATCGTCATCATGTAAAGATGGTTCTTCGTCAGGCCGGCGCCGTTGTCCAGCGTCGTGCCGCCGGTCGAGTCAATGAGGCCCGGGCTGGAGGGCGATACGACCGACGCCGTGCCGACGCGCAGCATGACCTCGCAGCCGATCGCACCGTAGAGAACCTGTCCGTTCGTCATCGTGACGACCGCAAAGCTGTCCGCCGTGCCGGCGCTCGCGCCCTCGTTCGACGTCTGCGAGCCGTACTTCTCCTCAAGCCGTTTGATGTCGGCGTCCACCTGGGCACGCAGCTCTTTCGTGGCCGTGTCCGTGCGCGCGGCGAGCTTTTCGTCCACCCTGGTCATGAGCTCCGGCAGGAACTTTTCGTTGAGATAGCTGAGCGTCACGAGCGGATCGGACGAGGAGCCCGCCGTCCCCGCCGCGGCGACGGAGATCGAGAGGAGCGTCAGGCTCGCGAGCAGGAGCGTAAAGAGCCGTGTGAGCGCGTGAGGAGTCTTTTTCATGATGTACCTTCCTTTTCTTTTGTGCAGGGGGTATGTCGCGGCAAAAGCCGCCGCGAAAGAAGAGGACGCGTCGCCCCCTTCTTTCGGGCCTTTTCAGATCAGCTGCGTATTGCCAAGCCCGAAGCTCACCGCGATGGCGGCGTCAATGCGCTCCATCAGCTCGCCGTCCACACGGCCCATGCGCTCGCGCAGGCGGCGCTTGTCGAGCGTGCGCACCTGCTCGAGCAGGACCACGCTGTCGCGCGGCAGACCGTGGTCCGGCGCGGAGAGCGCGATATGCGTCGGCAGCTTCGCCTTGTTCGTCTGGGACGTGATCGCGGCGGCGATCACCGTCGGGCTGTAGCGGTTGCCGGTGTCGTTCTGGATGATGAGCACCGGACGCACGCCGCCCTGCTCGCTCCCGACCACGGGAGAGAGGTCGGCGTAATAGATATCGCCTCGTCTGACATTGGTATCCACGCTTCGTTCACACTCCGAGAAGAAGTTCCCGCCGCGTCCTTCGCGGCCGGTCACTTTCATTCTCCCACACTCGGGCGGGATTTATACGGAGCGTACCGAATTTCTCCGCTCCCCCGCCCACGCTATCCTATGCGCGGCGCGCGGGGGCGGTGCTTATCCGAGGAGCTGGAGATTACGGTCAACGCATTTGCCGCCGAGGTAATAATAGCGCGGCACGCGCTTGCTGACGGCGCAGAGCAGCTCGTAGCTGATGGTGCCGCACTGCTTGGCGGCGGTCTCAATGAGCTGATGCTCGCCGAACACCTCGATCTCGTCGCCGAGCATCAGCTCGATGTCGTCGCGGTGCACGCCCATCGACGTGTGTCCAAGCACGCGGTCGCGTTCCAGATTCTGACGCAGCACTTCCGCCATTGTCTGAGTGTTGAGCACGCTGCGGTAGTCGAGCCTCACCTGCTCGTTGCTGTCGGAGATGGTGTTGTAGTAGCGCATGAAGATTGGAGTGAACCTTTCAATCCATTGCTGGCGAGCCTTGTGGATGGCTGCCGCCGCCTGGCAAAGGAAAGTGTCGACGGTTTCGAGCAACAGAGGGTCGGCGATGCCCTGTTTCAGCATCGCGTTGCGCTGTTCGAGCGCACGGTTGTAGCCAATCAGCTGCTCCAGATATTCGTGGTTTCCCTGTGATATTATCCGGTCGATCAGTCGTCGCCGCTCCTCGCTGCCGCCGGCGATAAGATTCCAGTCGCTCGGAGTGACCATCACAAGCGGGAGCAGCCCGATGTGTTCGCTCTGCCGGCGGTATTCCTTCCCGTTGCGTTTCACGGATTTCTTCTTTCCGCGCTGCAGCGCGCACGAAATCTGCTCCGTTTTTCCGCTCCGCACATACTCGCCCTGCAGCAGCATGAACTCTTCGCCGTAGCGCACGGTTGTCGCGTCGGTTCGCGCGAGGCTGCTTTGACAGAAACTGAGATAGAAAATCGCGTCGAGCACGTTGGTTTTGCCCATACCGTTGTTGCCCAGCAGGCAATTCACCTTCGGGGAAAATTCGAGCGTTGCCTCGGCGATGTTCTTATAGTTCAATATCGACAGTTTCGATAGTATCATAAGTGCAAAAATAGCGATTTTTCCGCAACTGTCTGCAATGCCGTGTCGTTTTTAAATTGATTTTGACTGTGGAAAGCGAAAAAAAAGTTATCTTTGTCATATGGAAAGTTATATAGTATCGGCAAGAAAATACCGCCCTTCGACGTTCAAGTCGGTGGTGGGTCAACACGCTCTCGTCAACACGTTGAAAAACGCCGTCAAGTCGGGACGTCTGGCGCATTCCTACCTGTTCTGCGGGCAGCGCGGTGTGGGCAAGACAACGATGGCACGCATCTTTGCGAAAGCCATCAACTGTGAGCATCTGACGGCCGACGGCGAGCCTTGCAACGAGTGCGAGTCGTGTCGCGCGTTCAACGAGCAGCGGTCGCTCAACATCATTGAGCTCGACGCCGCGTCAAACAACAGCGTCGACGACATCCGCCAGCTGACCGACCAAGTGTTGGTGCCGCCAGTCACGGGCCGCTACCGCGTGTTTATCGTCGATGAGGTCCACATGCTTTCCGCTGCGGCGTTCAACGCCTTTTTGAAGACGCTTGAGGAGCCGCCTAAATACGTGATTTTCATTCTTGCCACCACGGAACGGCAGAAAATTCTGCCAACGATTCTTTCTCGATGCCAGAAATATGACTTCCAGCGCATCACGCCCTCCGACATCGCCGAGCAGCTGAAATATGTTGCCGACCATGAGGGTTACACAACCGAGCCGGAGGCTCTTAACGTGATAGCGCAGAAGGCCGACGGCGCTATGCGCGACGCCCTGTCGATATTCGACCAGGTGGCAGCCGCATCGATGGGCAACATCACCTATCGTGCCGCCATCGACAATCTCAACGTCCTTGACTACGACTATTATTTCCGTCTTGTCGACGCTTTTGCCGACAACAATGTCGAGCAGTCGCTCCTCGTCTACAAAGACGTGCGCGACCACGGTTTTGACTCGAGGGTGTTTATCAACGGTGTTGCGGCGCATCTGCGCGAACTTGTCGTGGCCCACTCGCCGGAATTGGTGCCGCTGATGGAAGTGACAGGCGAGATAGCGGAACGCTACAAGCAGCAGGCGGCACGCTGTCCGCTTGGCAAACTGTATCAGGCTATGGATCTCTGCAACACGTGCGACCTTAACTATATCAATGCAACCAACAAGCGTTTCATTGTCGAACTTACGCTTATCAAGATATGCCAACTCTTTGGCGGAGAGACAGCCGCTCCGACCGCTCCGCAACCGCTGAGAAAGGTTGCTCCGGCAGCCCCTGCTGCACCGGCACCGCAGCGTCAGGCAGCTCCCGCGCCAACGCCGCAACCGGTTCAGGCGGCTCCGCAACCGCAGGCGCCTGTAGCGCAGCCCGTGCGTCCGGTGCGGCCAGCACCGGCACCACGCCCTCAGGCAACGCCCGGCGGTAAGGTGGCAGGCTTGTCGTCGGTGTCGATAAAGGCACCTATTTCCGGCACTGCCGTGCCACAAAGTCAGCAGCCGGCAGGCAGCAATGCCGCCGAGACTGAAAAAAAAAATGACATCCGGCCGCTGAATTCTCCGCGCAGTGAGGCTTATACCGACGACGCTTTTCGGGAAGGATGGCGTGAGTTTGTGCGTCAGCATGAAAAAGAGGCGATGCTCTACAACGCTATGATCAAGGGATTTCCGAGTGCCACAGGCGAGCCTTTCCATTATGAGTTTGTTGTCGACAATCCGGCGCAGAAGGATAAAATCGAGTCGTTTATGCCCGACATTCTCCAGTCGCTCCGCAACTTCGTGAGCAACGACAGCGTCATGCTCTCGGTGAAGGTGAGAGAGCGTCAGCCTGGCGAAAAAATCTGGAATCAGACAGAGCTTATGAAAGAGGCTGCGGAACGCAATCCCAAAGTGCTCGAGTTTATAAAGAAATATCAACTAAGCCTCGCCTAATCGATGGCGCGGCGGCAAACAACATAGAATGACAAAAAAGGTATTGGTCACGGGCGCCGGCGGATTTATCGGCGGATTTATTGTCGAGGAGGCGTTGAGGCGCGGCTACGACGTGTGGGCGGCGGTCAGAGCCACCACATCGCGTGAGTTTCTGAAAGACAGCCGCATCAATTTCGTGGAACTCGACTTTACCGACGGGGATAAATTCAAATCCACCATCGAAGCCCAATTGCGGCAGCATGGCGCGTGGGACTATGTGGTGCACAATCTCGGCGCTACCAAATGTGTCAATTTCAACGACTTCAACCGTGTGAACTACGGCTGCCTGCGGCTGCTTGTCGACACGTTGCGCTCGCTCGATGCCGTGCCCGACGGATTCGTGATGATGAGTTCGATGGGAGTGCTCGGTGTGGGCGATGAGAAAGGCTACACACCCTTCACGGCTGACAGCATACCGATGGCAAATACAAAATACGGCTTGTCGAAACTCAAAGCCGAGACCTATCTGCAGTCGATAGCCGGCTTTCCGTATATAGCCATGCGCCCTACGGGAGTCTACGGTCCGCACGAGCGTGATTATTATCTGATGGTTAAGTCGATAGCGCAAGGCTTTGACTTCAGCGTAGGCTACCGTCGCCAACTGCTCACGTTTGTCTATGTCAAGGATCTTGCGTCGGCGGTGTTTGACGCGCTGGAATCCGGCGTGCGCCGCAAGTCGTATCTGCTCACCGACGGCAAAACATACACCCAGAGCGAATTCCGCAGCATCGTCAAGCATCTGCTTGGCAAGCGTTTTGTGGTCCCCGTGAAAGCCCCGTTGTGGATCGTCGGGATAGTATGCGCCATTGCCGAGCGCATTGCCGCTGCAAAGGGCAAGGCAAGCACGCTCAACCGCGACAAATATAAAATCCTGCGCCAGCGCAACTGGACGTGCGACATCACGCCCGCTGTCAACGACTTCGGCTACCATCCGCGCTACGACCTGCGTCAGGGTCTGGAAGAAACCATACGCTGGTATCGCGACAACGGCTGGCTGTAGACACTCAATCGACTTTTGCCATGGAAATGCTGATGCAATATATGTGGGAACACCGTCTGTGGGGCGCGCGCGAGCTCGCCACCAATGACGGACGCCGTGTGCGTGTCATCGACCCGGGCAGGCGTAACACAGATGCCGGCCCCGACTTCTTCAATGCCAAGGTGGAGATTGATGGCTGTCTGTGGGCGGGAAACGTGGAAATCCACTATCGCGCCTCCGACTGGCACCGCCATGGGCACGACGATGATCCGGCATACGATACCGTTGTGCTGCACGTCGTGGCAAAAGACGACGCTCCGGTGGTGCGCGCCAACGGCGAGCGCATCCCGCAAATGGTGATGGAATGCACCGCAGAAATCGCCGACCGCTATGCCGCGCTCGTGAATTCCACCGTGGAATTGCCATGCCGCCAGGTGATACGCGAAATGACAAGTCTCGATGTGGCGGAATGGGTGCAGTCGCTCATCTTCGAGCGGCTTGCCGACAAGAGCCGCCGCGTGAAGGGCTTGCTGGACCGTTTCCACGGCAGTTGGGAAGACACCTGCTACGTCACGCTCGCACGCACCATCGGATTCGGCACCAACAGCGATGCCTTCGAACTGCTTGCCAAAAGCCTTCCGCTCAACCTGCTGCACAAGCACGCCGACTCATTGCTGCAGCTTGAAGCGCTGTTTTTCGGGCAGGCAGGACTGCTCGACCGTCCAGCCACCGACCGCTATCAAGAGCAATTGCAGCGCGAATATGCGTTTCTCAGCACCAAATTCTCACTGCGCCGCCCTGAAGGACTTGTGTGGAAGGCATTCCGTATGCGTCCGCAGAACTTCCCGTGGCGCCGCATCGCCCTGCTTGCCCATTTTGTGCACGACGGCTTCCGCCTGATGGCAGACCTGCTTGAAGCCAAAGGCGACGAGCAGCGTCTCCGCGACCTTTTCAGCGTGGCGCTCACTGGCTATTGGAGCAACCATTACACATTCGGACGCGAGAGCCAGGAAACGCAGGCAGCCCTTGGGCGCAGCAGCGTCGACATCGTGCTAATCAACACCGTCGCACCGCTCTACTACACGTATGCCGAAACCGCCGACGACTACGATTGGACGGAACGAGCCGTTGCCTTGCTTGAGAATCTAAAACCAGAACACAACCATATCACCACAATGTTTGGCAACGCCGGCATGAAGATTGACAATGCCATGGTGTCGCAGGCGGTGATACAGCTGCGCAACGCCTATTGTCTGCCCCACAAATGCCTCTATTGCCTCGCCGGACACAAGATGCTGGCCGCAAAATAGTCGATTAGTCGTATTTCTTGGCATATTGGTCTTTTGGTGCTGAACAAAAAAGCCAATGGGATTTTCTTTGAACATAAGACCAAACTAAAACAAA
>OGNC01000732.1_pt1 | contig 19220 bp, 14 predicted proteins | sample 1573311 | NCBI WGS metagenome assembly OGNC01 (sample SAMEA2581889, study PRJEB24529) | metagenome | biome: Human gut stool | place: China | collected 2011
ACGAATTTTTCCCGATTCTTCCATACCGGCGAAGCGATTTTCCGCTGCGCCCATACAAAATAAATCGCCCTTTTGTATGCAATTTGTACGGAGAAGGAAAACTTGTCACATTTAACGATTAAAAGCCATGAAAGACGAACAGACGACCTGCACGCCCTGCGAGCAAAATTTCGAAAACAAAGTCAACGAACTGGTCGATCAGGTGGAGGATTACACCCACAAGGACCGCATCCAGAAGGAACGCGAAGTCGAAGAGGCTTTCGCGGCCGATAAGGAGATGAAGCGCTGACCCGCTCCCCGACGCCGAGACCGACGGGCAGACAACGGAATTTACCCCACGAACGGGTAAATTCCGCTTTTTCTTTGCGCCGACGGGAATGTGCATCCATTCTTCGCGGCACTTTGCGATATTATCACTATATTTGCGCGATAATTTGTCAGATGTCAGATACGAATGATTGATTTCAAGCGGGTTCCTTCGCCTTGTTTCCTGTTGGACGAACGTTTGCTGGAGCAAAATCTGGCTGTGATCGACCGCGTGCGCCGCGAATCGGGCGCCGAGGTGATCGTCGCCCTGAAGGCGTGTGCCATGTGGAGTATTTTTCCCGAGCTGGCTCGCCACAGCGACGGAGCGACGGCCAGTTCGGCCGCCGAAGCCCGACTGGTCCGCGAAGAGTTCGGGCAGCCGGCGCACACCTATGCTCCGGTCTACACCGACCGCAACATCGGCGAGATTCTCGATTGCAGCAGCCACATCACGTTCAATTCGCTCGGGCAGTTCCGCCGTTTCGGCGCCATGGCGCTGCTGCGCGGAATTTCGTGCGGTCTGCGTATCAACCCGCGCTATTCGCCGGTCGAAACCGACCTCTACAACCCCTGCGTGGCGGGTTCGCGGCTGGGCATGACCGCCGAGGAGCTTGCCTCGCAGGGAGGACTTCCCGACGGCGTCGAGGGGCTGCATTTTCACGTGCTGTGCGAATCGCGGCCGGAACACCTCCGCAAGGCACTCGAAGCCGTCGAAGCGCTTTTCGGCGACTGCCTCGACCGGATCAAATGGCTCAATATGGGCGGCGGACACCTTATGACCCACAAGGATTACGATTGCGACGAGCTGATCCGCATTTTGCAGGAGTTCAAGGCGAAATATCCGAACCTGCGCTTGATCCTGGAGCCCGGCAGCGCCTTCACTTGGCGGACGGGTTACCTGGTTTCGACCGTGGAGGACATCGTTGAGAACGGCGGCGTGCGTACGGCGATGCTCGACGTGTCGTTCGCCTGCCACATGCCCGACTGCCTCGAAATGCCCTACAAACCCGCCGTCATCGGAGCGCATGAACCTGCCGACGGCGAAAAGCGCTGGCGCATGGGCGGCACGAGCTGCCTTGCGGGCGACTACTGCGGCGACTGGGCTTTCGACCGCGAGCTGAAGGTGGGGGAGCGCGTCGTCTTCGAGGACATGATCCACTACACGATGGTCAAGACCACGATGTTCAACGGCGTCCACCATCCGGCCATCGTCATCGCGCGCCGCGACGGCCGCACCGACGTCATCCGCGAATTCGGCTACGAGGACTTCCGGAACCGCATGTCATAGACAATATTGAATTCAGATATACGAAACCTCTTCATGGAAAATTTCACACCTACCCCCTACACGTTGGAATGTGTCGCCACGGGCCGCGAATTCGAAGACGCCGGCTGGATGCTTGCCGACCCGCAGTGCAAGGAGCCTTCGCTCGTGCGCACCAAATACGCCCGCAAACAGATCGACGTGAAGCCCGCCGACTGGGGCCTGTACCGTTTCTCGGACTGGATGCCCGTGCGGCGTATCCTCAAAGGTTCGTCGGCTCCCGTGACCTATAAGAGCAAGGGCCTCGCCGCGCACCTCGGGCTGGAAAACCTCTGGATCACCTTCAACGGCTGGTATCCGGCCATCGGGGCCACGATGTCGACCTGCTCGTTCAAGGAGACCGAGGCCTATTCGGTCTGCGGCCGCGCCGCTGCCGACGAACGGCGCGTGCTGGTGGTGGCTTCGGCCGGAAACACCGCCCGGGCCTTCGCCAAGGTCTGCTCGGACAATAACATCAGGCTGCTGCTCTCGGTTCCCTACGACAATATCGGCGCGCTGTGGTTCGACCAGCCGCTGAACCCCTGCGTGAAACTCATTTCGTGCGAGAAGGGCGGCGACTATTTCGACGCCATCCATTTGAGCGACATCGCGCTGAAAAGCCCCGGCTTCTACGCCGAGGGCGGCGCCAAGAACGTCGCGCGTCGCGACGGCATGGCCTGCACGGTCCTTTCGGCCGTGACGACCATCGGCCGCATTCCCGACTACTATTTCCAGGCTGTGGGCAGCGGCACGGGCGCCATTGCCGCTTGGGAGGCTAACATGCGTCTGGTGGAGGACGGCCGCTTCGGGCGGAATACGATGAAACTGATGGTGGCGCAGAACGCCCCGTTCGTCCCGATGTACGACGCCTGGCAGGCGGCATCGCGCAAGCTGCTGCCTTACGACGACGACAAGGCGCGCCGCGACGCGGAGATCATCGACGCCAAGGTGCTTTCGAACCGCCGTCCGCCTTACAGCGTCACGGGCGGTCTTTTCGATGCGCTGAAAGCCACCGGCGGCGAGGTTTTCGTGGCCACGAACGCCATGGCGCGCAAGGTCCGCAAGCTGTTCCACGAACTCGAAGGCGTCGACATCTATTCGGCGGCGGGCGTTGCGCTGGCGTCGCTCGTCAATGCCGTGAACGCGGGTAAAATCGAGAAGGACGCCACCGTCATGCTCAATGTCACGGGCGGCGGCGAGGAGCACTTCAAGGAGGGTAAGGAGCTGTGGTATCTCAAGCCGAGCCACGTCTTCCCGCTCGAACCCGACGAGGCGGATGTGGTGGAGAAAGTCGAAGCGCTGTTCAACTGAATGACAGCGGGTTGACTGATTGCTTCTGTGCGATTTACACAAACGGGCCTGTATAGCCCGTTTTTTTTGTTACCTTTGCGCGTCCGAACCGGGGATCAGCAGCCGGACCCGGTTGGGACGTTTTTTCACTTTTAATCCAAATTTCAAACAAATGGAAAACATCCAAACAAAGCAGTACCCCTGCTTCAAGCGTTGGAGTCGCAAAAACTGGTCGATTTTTGCCAGTCTCCACCGTTATGTGACTATCGGGGTCCTCTCTGTCGGGATGTCGATCCTGCTGCTTGCGACGCAAGGTGCGTCCGCGCAGACTGCCGACACGACCGCTGTCCTCAAGACATTGCGGATACGGGAAGTCGGCGTCACCGGGAGTCAGACGGCTCCCGCGCGCAACGCCCAGTCGCACACCCCGCTTTTCGACCGGAAAGCCCAGGCCCCGGCGCCTGTCCAGACTCTGGAAGCCGCCCTGCGCCTTGCTCCTTCGGTCGATGTCCGCGAACGCGGAGGCAAGGGAACGCAGGCCGACATCTTCATCCGGGGAGGCTCTTTCGACCAGACCATGGTCCTTCTCAACGGCATTGATTTCACCGATGCCCGCACCGGGCATCAGTCCCACGCGCTGCCCGTCGACCTCGACTGCATTTCGGCCGTCGAACTGATCGACGGCGTTCCGGGCGTCGGAGCCTACGCCGGTGCGGTGAACATCCGCACCGCGCCGCTGCGGCCCACCTACCTGCGCCTCGAAGCCTCGGGCGGCCAGTACGGCTATGGCTACGGGAATCTTTCGGGCGCGGTGAGTGCGGGACGCTTCTCGGTGCTCGGCGCGGCTTCGTACCGCCGCAGCGACGGCTACCGGCACAATACCGATTTCTCCAACTACAACGCATTCGTACGGGCGACCTACGACGGCGGGCGGGCCGGGTTCTTCGACTTGCAGGCCGGGTGGCAGGACCGCGATTTCGGCTCCAACGGTTTCTATGCGGCCTACAATCCCGACCAGTGGGAGCATACCGCCACGGCCCTGGGGTCGCTGCGGTGGCTGAAAACCGCAGGCCGCTTTTCGCTGGGGGCCGCCGCGAGCTACCGCAAGAACTTCGACCGCTACGACTGGACGCGCGGCACGGCGATGAACCGCCACAACACGGACAATGTCGGAGCGAAGCTCTGGGCCGACTGCGACTGGGCGGCGGGCGTTACCACCGTGGGCGGAGACTATGCTTTCAACCACATTTACAGCACCAATCTGGGTGACAAGCTTTCGGTTCCCGAAGGCCATTACACCCATGCCAAGGCGCGCCACACGGGCAACCTGTGGCTGCGGCACGCCAAGCGGTGGCGGCATTTCGACGCGGCGGCTTCGGCGGGCGTGAGCCTCACGCCCTACGGCACTTCGGCCCTGTGGAGCCTTTCGGCGGGCTATGCCCCCGCGGCCGGGCTGCGCCTCGAAGCCGGGGCGTGGCAGTCGATGCGCCTGCCGACCTTCACGGACCTCTACTACACCTCCCCGGCGCAGATCAACAATCTCGATCTTACGCCGGAACACGCAGTCACATACCGACTTGGTGTGGATTACCTCAAGCGGAGCTGGAACCTTTCGGCGCAAGCCTATTACCGCTCCGGGCGCGACATCATCGACTGGGTCTGGCGCGAGGACATGGGCAGCAAGTGGCATTCCGAACAGACGAGCAGCCTCGATACCTTCGGGATCGAACTCGCGGGCGGCTATACGGTTTCGGAAGGCTTCCTGCGCCGCGTGACGCTCTCGTACGGCTACATCACGACCGACCGGAACGCGGACGTCATCGCCAAAAGCGCGATGGATTTCATGCGTCACAAGGCGGCATTGGCCGTGGAGGTGCATTTCCTGCGGCGGATGTCGCTTGCGCTGACCGGCTCGGTCTACGACCGCAACGGCAGCTATACGCATTACCCCGAACCGGGCAACGCCTCCCTTAACGAAGAACGCGACTACAAGCCCTATTTCCTGCTCGACGGACGTCTCCAGTGGGAGAAGGGCATCTGCCGCCTCTACGTCGACGCCACGAACATCACCGACACGCGCTACTGCGACATCGGCGGAATCCGCCTGCCGGGTTTCTGGTGTACGGGCGGGGTGACGCTGACCATCGGCAAATAACCTCTCTTTTCCGGGACCGGGGCGCTTCCGCCCCCGGATTTCGGTCCGGCTGCAATCCTGGCCCGGTGCATTTGTGCACCGGGCCTTTCTGTTTTTCGCAAAAAGCCGCCTGTTTTGTTACGGTTTTATCGGAATTTTTCCGAATATTGTTTATCTTTGAAGTATTGGAATTTAAATAAAACAGACGATCCTATGTCCCAAAGAATCATTGAATGCGTTCCCAATTTCAGCGAGGGACGCGATAAGGCCGTGATCCGGCAAATCACCGCGGCCATCGAGACCTCCGGGGGCGTCAAACTGCTCGACGTGGATCCCGGCGAGGCGACCAACCGCACGGTCGTGACCTTCGTCGGCGAACCCGAAGCGGTCGTCGAGGCCGCTTTTGCCGGGGTGAAGCGGGCGGCCGAACTGATCGACATGCGCCGCCACAAGGGGGCGCATCCCCGCATGGGGGCCACCGACGTGCTGCCGCTGATACCGATTGCGGGCGTCACGCTTGCGGAGTGCGCCGAACTGGCGCGCGCGCTGGCCCGGCGTATCGCCGACGAACTGCGCATTCCGACCTATTGCTACGAGGCCGCGGCCTTTGCGCCCGAACGGAAAAACCTCGCCGTGTGCCGCGCCGGGGAGTACGAGGCCCTGCCCGAGAAACTGGCGCACACGGCATCCGCGCCCGATTTCGGGGCGCGTCCCTTCGACGAGGGGGTTGCCCGCACGGGAGCCACGACCGTCGGGGCGCGCGACTTCCTGATCGCCGTGAATTTCAACCTGAACACCACCTCCACGCGCCGCGCCAACGCCATCGCCTTCGACGTGCGCGAAAAGGGGCGTCCCGTCCGCGAGGGCAACCCCATCACGGGCAGGGTGGTGAAGGATGCCGCGGGAAATCCCGTGATGCAGCCCGGAACGCTTCCGGCCACGAAGGCCATCGGCTGGTTCATCGAGGAGTACGGCATCGCGCAGGTCTCGATGAACATCACCGACATCTCCCGGACGCCGCTCCACGCGGCTTTCGACGAGGTGTGCCGCAAGGCCGACGCCCGCGGCGTGCGCGTCACGGGGACCGAAATCGTGGGGCTGGTTCCGAAACGGGCTTTGGTCGAAGCCGGCAAATACTTCCTCCGCAAGCAGCGTCGCTCGACGGGCGTCGCCGAGGAGGAGATCGTCCGCATCGCCGTCAAGTCGATGGGATTGGACGACCTGAAGCCGTTCGATCCTGCCGAGAAGGTGATCGAGTACCTGCTTGAAGCGGAGGTTCCGAAGAAGCGGCTTATCGACATGACCTGCAAGGCGTTCGCCGAAGAGACGGCGAGCGAATCTCCCGCTCCGGGCGGCGGCTCGATCGCGGCCTACATGGGTGCGCTGGGCGCGGCCCTCGGGACGATGGTCGCCAACCTTTCGTCGCACAAGGCGGGGTGGGACGACCGCTGGGAGGAGTTTTCCGACTGGGCCGAACGGGGGCAGGCCGTTCTTGCGGAGCTTCTGCACCTCGTGGACGAGGACACGGCGGCGTTCAACCGCATCATGGCGGTTTTCGCCATGCCCAAGTCGACCGACGAGGAGAGGGCGGCGCGCAGCGCCGCGTTGCAGGAGGCGACGCTCTATGCCACGGAGGTTCCTCTGCGGACGATGAAGGCCGCCTCGCGGGTTTTTGAAATCGTGCGCGCCATGGCCTCGGAGGGCAACCCCAATTCGGTCTCCGACGCCGGCGTGGGTGCGCTGGCGGCCCGCAGCGCGGTGCTGGGGGCGTGCCTCAATGTGAAGATCAACGCCGCGGGGCTGAAGGACCGTGCCGTGGCCGATGCGCTGATCGCCGAAGCCGATGCGCTGGCCGCCGAAGCCGTGCGTCTCGAAGCGGAGGTCTTGCAGATCGTCGAATCTAAAATCGGATAATATGACACGCGAAGAGTTTCAGAACGACATTCGCGCGGGCATTCCCGACCGACTGCCCGCCGCGAAACCCTATGACAAACGGATCAACCATGCGCCCAAACGCAAGGACATCCTTTCGGACGAGGAGAAGACGCTGGCTCTGAAAAACGCCCTGCGCTATTTTCCGGTCAGGCACCACGCCGTGCTGGCGAAGGAGTTCGCCGAGGAGCTGCGCCGCTACGGCCGTATCTATATGTACCGCCTGCGTCCCGACTACGAGATGCACGCGCGTCCGATCGGCGAATATCCCGCCCGCTGCCGGCAGGCGGCGGCCATCATGCTGATGATTCAGAACAACCTCGACCCGCGGGTCGCCCAGCATCCCCACGAGCTGATCACCTACGGCGGCAACGGCGCCGTGTTCCAGAACTGGGCGCAGTACCGCCTTGCGATGCAGTATCTTTCGGAAATGACTGAAAATCAAACCTTGGTCATGTATTCCGGGCATCCGCTGGGGCTGTTCCCGTCGCATCCCGACGCCCCGCGCGTGGTGGTTACGAACGGCATGGTGATTCCCAACTACTCGAAACCCGACGACTGGGAGCGGCTCAACGCCCTCGGGGTGTCGCAGTACGGGCAGATGACCGCCGGGTCGTACATGTATATCGGGCCGCAGGGCATCGTCCACGGCACGACGATCACGGTGATGAACGCCGTGCGCAAACGCTTCACGGCCGGCCGCACCGATACGCGCGGGATGCTGTTCGTCTCGTCGGGTCTCGGCGGCATGTCGGGAGCGCAGCCCAAGGCGGGCAATATTTCGGGCGTGGTGTCGGTCGTCGCCGAGATCAACCCCAAGGCGGCGCAGAAACGCCACGAGCAGGGATGGGTCGACGAGCTGCATGAAGCGCTGGATGAGCTGATCCCGCGTATCCGCCAGGCTGTCAAGGCGAAAGAGGTCGTGTCGATGGCCTATGTGGGCAACGTCGTGGACCTCTGGGAGCGGCTGGCCGCGGAGGAGATTCCGGTAGACCTGGGTTCGGACCAGACCTCGCTGCACAACCCCTGGGCGGGCGGTTACTATCCCGTGGGGTTGAGCTACGAGGCGTCGAACAAGATGATGGCCGAGGAGCCGGGCCGCTTTAGAGAGTGTGTGCAGGAGTCGCTGCGGCGGCAGGTCGATGCCATCAACAAATTGACCGACAGGGGAATGTATTTCTTTGACTACGGCAATGCCTTCCTGCTGGAAGCCTCGCGCGCCGGGGCCGCGGTGACGGGCGAGGGCGGACGCTTCCGCTATCCCTCCTACGTGCAGGACATTATGGGACCCATGTTCTTCGACTACGGCTTCGGGCCGTTCCGCTGGGTCTGCACCTCGGGGAAGCCCGAAGACCTCGAAACGACCGACTCTCTGGCCGCCGAAGTGCTGGATGAAATCCGGAAGACGGCTCCCGACGACATCCGGGGGCAGCTGGACGACAATATCCACTGGATTCGCGAGGCCGGGCGCAACCGGCTGGTCGTCGGGTCGCAGGCGCGCATTCTCTATGCCGACTGCGAAGGGCGCGTGAAGATCGCCGAGGCGTTCAACCGGGCCATCGCCGAGGGCCGCATCACGGCCCCCGTGGTGCTGGGGCGCGACCATCACGATGTTTCGGGAACCGATTCGCCCTACCGCGAGACCTCGAACATCTACGACGGTTCGTGCCTGACGGCCGACATGGCCGTGCAGAACGTCATCGGCGATGCGTTCCGCGGCGCGACGTGGGTTTCGATCCACAACGGAGGCGGCGTGGGCTGGGGCGAGGTGATCAACGGCGGCTTCGGCATGGTGATCGACGGTTCGGAGGATGCCGGCCGCCGCATCCGCGAAATGCTGCTGTGGGACGTCAACAACGGCATCGCGCGCCGCAGCTGGGCGCGTAACGAAGGGGCCGTCGAGGCCATCCGCCGCGAAATGGACCGCACGCCCGGACTGCGTGTGACCCTGCCTGTTTTTGCCGACGAGAAACTTGTCCGCGAGGCGCTGAACGAACAGGGCGGCGCTTCGGATAAATTATGAATTTCGAATTATGAATTTTGAATTGTCATCCATGGAACATCACCATATCACCGCGGAGCACCTTTCGGTCGGGCGCGTCCGCGAAATCCTCGAACGGCGGCTGCCGCTCGCGTTGAGCGACGACGCCCGGACGCGCATCGTCCGCTGCCGCGAGTACCTCGACCGCAAGATGGAGAACCCCGAGCGGCCGATCTACGGCATCACGACCGGTTTCGGGTCGCTGTGCGATATTTCGGTGGGCAGCGACGAGCTGTCGCGCCTGCAACAGAACCTCGTGATGTCGCACGCCTGCGGAACCGGGGAGCGCGTGCCCTCGGAGATCGTGCGGCTGATTCTGCTGCTCAAGATACAGTCGCTCGCCTACGGCCATTCGGGCGTGCAGCTGGCGACGGTGGAGCGTCTCGTGGAGTTTTTCAACCGCGGCATCCTGCCCGTCGTCTATCAGCAGGGTTCGCTGGGTGCTTCGGGCGACCTCGCGCCGCTGGCACATCTGAGCCTGCCGCTGCTGGGGCTGGGCGAGGTGGAGTATAAGGGCGAGGTGCGTCCCTCGGCCGAAGTGCTTGCCGAACTGGGGCTGGAGCCGATCCGGTTGCAGTCGAAAGAGGGCCTTGCGCTGCTGAACGGCACGCAGTTTATGAGCGCCTACGGCGTCTGGTCGCTGATCCACGCCCGGCGGCTGAGCGAGTGGGCCGACCGCATCGGGGCGTTGTCGTTAGACGCCTTCGACGGTCGTATCGAGCCTTTCTGCGACGAGGTGCACCTGATCCGCGCCCACCGGGGGCAGCTCGCCACGGCCCGGAATGTCCGCCGGCTGCTCGAAGGCAGCGAACTGATCGCCCGCCCCAAGCACCACGTGCAGGACCCCTATTCGTTCCGCTGCATGCCGCAGGTTCACGGAGCCTCGAAGGACACGATCGACTATGTGGAGAGCGTGCTGACCACGGAAATCAACTCCACGACGGACAATCCGACGGTCTTCCCCGAGGAGGACATGGTCGTCTCGGCGGGCAATTTCCACGGACAGCCGATCGCTCTGGCGATGGATTTCCTGGCGATCGCCCTGGCCGAGCTGGGCAACATCTCCGAGCGTCGCACCTACAAACTGATCTCCGGGGCGCGCGAACTGCCCAAATTCCTCGTGGCGAACCCCGGGCTGAACAGCGGCTTTATGATTCCGCAGTATACCGCGGCGTCGATCGTGAGCCAGTCCAAGGGGCTGTGCATGCCCGCGTCGGTCGATTCGATCCCCTCGTCGCAGGGGCAGGAGGACCATGTGAGCATGGGTTCCAACGCTGCCACGAAGCTCTGGCGCGTGGTCTGCAACACCGAACGGGTGCTGGCCATCGAGCTGTTCAACGCCGCGCAGGCCATCGAGTTCCGCCGCCCGGCGCATACGTCGCCCGAGTTGGAGCGAATGCTGGCCGACTATCGCAAAGAGGTTCCCTTCATCGACAACGACGAGGTGATGTATCCCCATATCGAAGCCTCCGTCCGATTCCTCCGCGGCCTATGAGACTGCTGGTGAAGAACATCGCCCGCATCGTCGGCATCGAATCGACGGGCCGTCTGCGCTGCTGCGGCGCCGACATGAACAAGCTGGGCACGCTCGACGACGCGTGGCTGCTGGCCGAAGACGGCCGTTTCGCGGCGTTCGGACGCATGGACTCTCTGGGCGACATCGCCGCCGACGAGGTCGTCGACGCGGCAGGGGGCATGCTCTTTCCGTCGTTCTGCGACTCGCACACCCACCTGGTCTACGCCGGGAGCCGTGAGCGGGAGTTTCTGGACAAGATCAACGGTTTGTCGTACGAGGAGATCGCCCGGCGGGGCGGGGGCATTCTCAACTCTGCCGACCGGCTGCACGAGACTTCGGAGGACGAACTCTATGCGCAGGCGATGGAGCGCGTGCGCGAGATCGCGGCGATGGGTACGGGGTGCGTGGAGATCAAGAGCGGCTACGGCCTTTCGACCGGGGACGAGCTGAAGATGCTGCGCGTCATCCGCCGCATCCGCGAAAGCGTGCCGCTGGAGGTGCGGGCCACGTTCCTCGGGGCGCATGCCGTGGCGCGTGCCTACCGGGGACGGCAGGGGGAGTATGTCGATCTGGTGTGCAACGAAATGCTGCCCGCCGTGGCGGCCGAAGGGCTGGCCGATTTCGTCGACGTCTTCTGCGACGAAGGTTTTTTCACGGTCGAAGAGACGGCCCGTATTCTCAAGGCCGCGCGCAAACTGGGGCTGCGGGCGAAAATCCATGCCAACGAACTGGCCGTCTCGGGCGGCGTGCAGGTGGGCGTGGCCTGCGACGCCCTGTCGGTGGACCACCTCGAACGCATGGGACGGGAGGAGATCGAGGCGCTGCGCGGCGCGGCGACCATGCCGACGCTGCTGCCGGGTGCGGCGTTCTTCCTCGGGATGAGCTATCCTCCGGCGCGCGCGATGATCGACGCCGGGCTGGGCGTGGCGCTGGCTTCGGACTACAACCCCGGGTCGTCGCCCTCGGGCAACATGCGCATGGTCTGTTCGCTGGCCTCGATCCGCATGAAGATGACCCCCGCCGAGGCGATCAACGCCGCGACGCTCAACGGCGCCTATGCCATGGGGTTGAGCCGCGACTACGGAAGCGTCACTTTAGGTAAAGTCGCCAACTTTTTCATAACCAAACCGATGTCGTCGATCGAATTTTTCTCCTATGCCTACCAGACGCCGCTGATCCGGCAGGTGTTCCTGCGCGGGCGCAAGATGTGCGGTTTATAGGCAGGGACTGGCCGATACGCTTCGGAACGGGGCGTCCGCCCTTGTCATAACCCGGCTTTCAGGGGTGCGGGCGGGGCGAAACGGTCCGGACCCGAATCGGCGTTTGGGATCTTCTCCGGAATCCTGCTTTTTGCCCGGGCGGCGCAGTTTTTGATTGGAGATATTTATGAAAACCGTTATTCTGATAATTTGCCTCGCCCTGTGCGGGACCGTAAATGGACAAAATATGAAACCTTTGACACCGGAGGAGAAGCGGGTGATCGTGGACAAGGGGACCGAGGCCCCCTTCACGGGCCGCTATTACAAACACAAGGAGGACGGAACCTACGTCTGCCGGCAGTGCGGCGCGCCGTTGTACCGTTCGTCGGACAAGTTCGACGCGGGGTGCGGCTGGCCGAGTTTCGACGACGAGATTCCCGGAGCCGTGAAACGGACCGTCGATGCCGACGGGCGGCGCACGGAGATCACCTGCGCCCGGTGCGGCGGCCATCTGGGCCATGTTTTCACGGGCGAGGGTTTTACGCCCCGGAACACGCGCCACTGTGTCAACTCCGTGTCGCTGGAGTTCGTGCCCGCGGCGAAAAAGGAGCGGACCGAGACGGCGATCTTCGCCGGAGGCTGTTTCTGGGGCGTGGAGCATCTGCTTTCGAAGGAGCCGGGGGTGCTCGATGTCGTGTCGGGATACATCGGCGGACATACGGAGAATCCCACTTACGAGGAGGTGTGCAGCCACCGCACGGGACATGCCGAGGCGGTGCGGGTGACGTTCGATCCGGCGAAAGTCTCCTACGAAAAGCTGGCGCGGCTCTTTTTCGAGATTCACGACCCCACGCAGGTCGGGCGGCAGGGACCCGACATCGGCGACCAGTACCGTTCGGAGGTCTTCTATACGACACCGGCCCAGCGCGCGACGGCTGAAAAACTGATCGCCGAGCTGCGTGCGAAAGGGTACGACGTCGCCACGCGCGTCACGGCGGCCACGACTTTCTGGCCGGCGGAAGAGTATCACCAGGACTATTACGACCGCAAAGGCGCGCAGCCCTATTGCCACGCCTACACCAAGCGGTTCTGATCGCTGTAAGGGGTCGGGTAGAGGGGCGGGGCCGGCCGTTTCCGGCCCGGTGCTTTTCTGCCCGGTCAGATGCTTTCTGCCCAGACCGGTGCTTTTCTGTCCGGCCCGATGCTTTCTGCCCGGTCCGGTGCTTTCTGTCCGGTTCCGCACTTCGGCCCGGGCCTTTGGTTGGGGCCGGGCCAAAGCGCTATTTCAACAGGTTGTCCTCCTCGTCCTTGTATTCCGATTTTTTGAAAAACATTCCGCCGAGGCCTTTCAGCGCCTTGACGGCCCGCACGCGGAAACTGTCCAGCAGCGTGCCGTCCTTCGAGACGGTGCCGTAGCCCGTCACGGCGCGCGCCCGGCGGCTGCGGACGAAGGCGATGCGGCCGTACGGCTTGAGTCCGAGGGCCAGCGATCAGTCCTCGCCGCGGATGATGTCGGTGCGGATGCCCACCTTGCGGGCCAGCTCGGTATCGTAGGCGAAAACCAGTCCGCGGACGCTCAATTCGGGGCGTTGGAACGACTGGAGCCACAGGTGCGTGTCGCGGGCCAGTTCGTAGAACCAAAGTCCGGCGGCGGAGTGGGCTGCGTCGGGAATGTAGCTCCACAGCGAACTGGCCGCCACGACGCCCCGGCGTTCCAGCGCGTCGACCATCGTTTCGACGTAGCGCGGCGGGTATATGGTGTCGGCGTCGATGTTGATGTGGTATTTTCCCCGGGCGCGGTTCAGTCCGCAGAGGCGTGCATGGCCGCATCCGGGCGTCGTTTCGCGCTGCCACGGCAGACCGAGGGTTTCGAAAATCTCCGCCGTGCGGTCCTTCGACAGGTTGTCCGTGGCGATGATCTCCATCGGGTAGCGGCATCGCTGTTCGGCGAGCGACCAGAGACAGGCCGTCAGCCGTTTTTCCTCGTTGCAGGCGATGACCGACACGGTCGCCAGCGGCCGGTCCGACTGTCGTTCGGCGAGTTTCGCGCGCACTTCGGCGACGGTCTCCGCGGGGACTTCGGCGAAGGGCTTTTCATAGACGGGGAGGTATTTCGAGTACCATTTCATGCGATCGGGGTTTATACGGCAAAGGTAGCATTAAATTCCGCACGGGCAAGCGATTCGGCGCTGATTGCCGGGCCTGCGGCGGAAAAGCGGCCGTCGTCGATTGCGGGGCGGAGGCAGGCCCGGCGGCAGTCGGCCGGGCGGCGGGGAGTTCGGGACGGTCCCGGCGGCGGATTCCGGAACCCCGGCCGGGAAACGGGGAAAACTGCTCTGCGGCGGCGCTTTTCACTCCGGGGCTGTGCGGAATGGCGATATATTTCTTATTTTTGCGGCTCCAAACGAGTTTTTTATGTTGCGTGTCAAAGGCATTCTCTGGGCGGCTCTCTCCTCGTCGACATTCGGACTGGCCCCGCTGTTCACCCTGCTGTTGCTGGGCGTGGGTTATTCGTCGTTCGAGGTCCTGACCTACCGCTGGGGTGTGGCGTCGTTGTGTCTGGGAGCTTACGGCCTGCTGGCGGGGTGCGATTTCCGCCTCGGGAGGCGCGAGCTGGGCACGGTGTTCCTGCTGAGCCTGTTCCGCGCCGCGACGTCGTTGAGCCTGGTGATCGCCTATCAGAACATCGCCAGCGGAGTGGCCTCGACGATTCACTTCATGTATCCGCTGGTCGTGGCCGTCGTGATGATGTGTTTCTTCCGCGAACGCGGTTCGGTGTGGACCTTCGCGGCGATCGGCATGTCGATCGTCGGCGCGGTGCTGCTGTCGCTGGGCAACGTCGATTTCTCGCACGGCGACACGACGCTGGGGATCGTTTCGGCGACCGTCTCGGTCGTCGCCTACGGCGGTTACATCGTGGGCGTGCGCCGGAGCCGCGCGGTGGAGATCGACTCCACGGTGCTGACCTGCTGCGTGATGGCCTTCGGTGCGCTGTTTTTCATCGCCGGGGGCCTGCTGACGGGCGGCGTGCGTCTTGAGACCGACCCGCATACGTGGCTCTATATCCTCGGTGTGGCCATTCCGGCGACGGCCGTCTCGAACATGGCGCTGGTGCAGGCCATCAAGAGCATCGGGCCGACGCTGACCTCGATTTTCGGGGCCATGGAGCCGCTGACCGCCGTGGTGATCGGCGTCTGGGTTTTTGCCGAGCCTTTCACGGCGAAGGGCGCCGCGGGCATCCTGCTGATCGTGGCGGCGGTGTCGGTCGTGGTCCTGCGCAGTCGGAAAGGGTAGCCGGGGCGGCCGGCGTGCGGCGATACGAAAAATCCCGGAGTTTGCGCTCCGGGATTTTTCGTGTTCTTAAAGTGTGAAGACCATCGCGATGGGGTAGTGGTCCGAAATGTAGGGCGCTCCGTAGTTGCCGTCGAGCGTGGCGAATAGCTGGCATTTGAGCTTGCCGCGGTAGTAGAGGTGGTCGATGACGATGGTGTCGGGAGCCGAGCCGAATCCGTTGAAAGTCCCCTTGTGGTCGGTCGTCGCGGCCTTGGCGCGGGCCGAGACCATATATTTGGTCAGGGGTTTGAAGATCGGGCTGTCGACCGGGGTGTTGAAGTCGCCGCCGACGATGGCCGGGGCTTTCTTGCCGGCGATCTCGTGGATCTTTTCGATGAGCAGCTTCACGCCCTCTTCGCGCGCCGCCTTGCCCTTGTGGTCGAGGTGGGTGTTGAAATAGAAGAACTCCTTGCCCGACTTCCGGTCCTTGAGTTCGACCCACGTCACCGTGCGGTTGCAGGCCCCGTCCCAGCCGCGCGACACCTTGTCGGGTGTTTCGCTGAGCCAGAACGTGCCGCTGTCGAGCAGCTCGAAACGATCGCGCAGGTAGTAGACGGCCATGAACTCGCCCTTCTCGGCGCCGTCGTCGCGGCCCACGCCCACGCGGGCGTACTGCGGGCACTCGGTGTCGATGTAGTGCAGCTGGTCGATAAGTCCTTCCTGCACGCCGAACACGTCGGGAGCCTCCCGGCGGATCATCTCCGGAGTGGCGTGACGACGTTTCATCCAGACGTTGTCGCCGTCCTTGCCGTGGCTGGTGCGCAGGTTGTAGGAGATCAGTTTGATCGGTTCGGCGCCGTCGGCGGCGAATGCCGGCATTGAAAAAGAGGCTGCTAACAGCAGCAGAAGTGCTATTTTCTTCATTTGGGTTACAGGTGTGATTAACTTGTGCAAAGGTAGCAATATTTTTCGGAAAGCCAACCGTTTTTCAGGTTGTCAGAACCCTTTTCAGGCGGTCGAGACCCTCGGCCAGCAGTTTGCGCGGGCAGGCGATGTTCAGGCGGATGAAGCCTTCGCCCGCGGCGCCGTACATGGACCCGGAGTTGACGTGCAGGCGGCCTTCGTCCAGCAGCCGTCGGGTGAGCGCGTCGGACGACAGCCCCGCGGCCCGGCAGTCGGCCCAGACGAGGTAGGTCCCTTCCAGCGGAAGCACCGGGAACTGCGGAAGATGCCGCGCGAAGTAGTCCCGCAGGAAAAGGTAGTTTTCCCACAGGTAGCCGTTGAGCGCGTCGAGCCACTCGGCGCCGTCCGTGTAGGCCGCCGTCAGAGCCTCGATGGCGAAGGGGCTGATCATGCCCGTCTCGTTGATTTCGAGCGACCGGGCGATCCGTTCCCGGAGGCCGGCGTCGGCGGCGAAGATGTTGGCCACCTGCACTCCCGCGAGGTTGAATGCCTTGCTGGGCGAGGCGCAGGTGACCGAGCGGCGCGCGAACTCCTCCGAAAGCGAGGCGAAGGGGGTGTAGCGGAATCCCGGCATCACCAGCTCGCAGTGGATTTCGTCGGCCACGACCAGTATGTCGCGGCGCAGGCAGATGTCGCCGATGCGGCGCAGCTCTTCGGGCGTCCAGACCCGCCCCGCGGGGTTGTGCGGGTTGCAGAGCAGCATCAGTTTCACGGCAGGGTCGGCGGCCCGGCGTTCCAGCGCGTCGAAATCGACCGTATAGCGGTTGTCGCCGTAAGTCAGTTCGCACTCCGCGGCGGAGCACCCGCTGTTGTCGATGGCGATGAAGAAGTGGTTGTAGACGGGCGTCAGCACCAGCACCCGGTCTCCGGGGCGGGTCAGCGCCCGGAGAATGGCCGAGAGCGCCGGGATCACGCCCGTCACGGGTAGTATCCAGTCCGCTCCGGGCGCCCAGCCGTGCCGCCGGGCAAACCAGGAGGTGACCGCCCCGTAGTAGCTCTCCGGGACCGTGGCGTAGCCGTAGACGCCGTGCTCCACCCGGCGGCGGAGCGCCTCGACGACGCACGGGGCCGTGCGGAAATCCATGTCGGCGACCCACATCGGGAGGATGTCGGCCGCAGGTTCCTCGTCCCACTTCACCGAGTTGGTTCCCCGGCGCGGGATCAGTTGATCGAAATCGTATTTTGCCATATCGGGATGCACTTTATTTACAAATATACGAAAAAGTCGGACCGCTGCAAAACCGGACTGCCGTGCGATTCGGTGGGACCTGCCGACCTTCGGAAAGTGTCGTTACGACACCAAATATACGAAAAAGTCGGACCGCTGCAAAACCTCCGGCTATTTGCTCATCCGGTATGCCGACGGGGTCATGCCCGTGTGGCTGCGGAAATACTTGCCGAAAAACGACTGGTTGGGGAAATTGAGGCAGTAGGCGATCTCCTGAATGCTCATCGTCGAATATTTCAGCAGTGTCTTGGCCTCGATGATCACGTAGTTGTCGATCCACTCCGAAACCGACAGCCCGCTGATCCGTTTTATGAGCGTCGTGAGGTATTTGGGCGTCAGGTGCAGCTGCCCGGCGTAGAAGCCCACCGAACGCTCCTGCATGTAATGTTTGGTCAGTTCGCTCATAAACTGGTTGAAATACTCGTCGTTGCGGCTGCGGGCCGAGGTCTCCGGGGCGGGCTGCGACTCGATGTGCCGCCCGATGATGCGGCAGACCTTGTAGGCCAGCGTGCGGATCATCGAGCGCAGGATCTCCGGCGAATAGACGTCGCCCGGGCGGGGCAGGCTCTCGGAGCGGATTTCGGCGAACGAGCCGGTGATGCCGGCCCATTCGGCTTCGCAGAGCCGCAGGCAGGGCTGTTTCTCGACGCTTAAAAAGAGCCTCGAAAGCAGTTTGATGTCGATATTGATGCGCCGGATGAACTCCTCTTCGTAGATCACCGTGTAGACCGAGGACTCCGGCCGGATGGATTCCACTTGCAGAATCGAGCCGGGCAGGAAGACGAACAGCATCTTCGCGTCGAGCGTGTGGCGGCGCAGTCCCGAGGTGAACGAAATCGAACCTTCGGAACAAAAAAGGATCGCGAAGGCATCGAGACGCGTCGGGTAGCGGAACAGGTCGATGTTGACCGTGTCCATGATCTTGACGCGCGAAGCGATCAGACAGCCATCGAAATAGAGGTCTTCCGGGCGCGGTTCGTTGACGGTGAGCAATGTTTCGAGCGAGAAGCTCTGAATCTCCTTTTCGTTCATTTTATCGGTCGTATTTCGGGCAAATATAACGAATTTGCCGAATACGATTTGTCGAAAGGTTGGAAATCGAACCAATCGGCTAATTTAACCGACACGGCGGCCTTTTTCAGGAGCCCCTAAAAGAAGAACTTTGCATCGAAAAATTGAAGAACCGATGAAACGAACTGTTTTCTGTGCCGCGCTGCTGCTGGCCGCCGGCTGTTCATCTCCGAAAAAGAACCGCACGGTCGATCCGCTGCGTGTCGAAACCATCGTGGCCGCGCCCTCGGCCGACGTCGGGGCGGCCGTTTATGTAGGTGCGATCGAGGAGGAGTCTTCGGCCGCCTTGAGCTTCCCCGTCGCCGGGACCGTCGCCCGCACTTTTGCGGACGAGGGCCGGCGCGTCGGCAAAGGTCACCTGCTCGCCGAGCTCGATCCCACCTCGGCGCGCCGGACTTTCGAGGCCGCCGAAGCCGCGCTGAATCAGGCGAAGGACGCCTGCGCGCGTCTGAAACAGCTCTACGACGCCGAGAGCCTGCCCGAGATCAAGTGGGTCGAGGCGCAGACCCGGCTGCGGCAGGCCGAGGCGGCCTTCGGGATCGCGAAGAAGAATCTGGAGGACTGCTCGCTTTACGCGCCCTTTTCCGGGGTGGTCGGCCAGCGGCGGATTTCGGCCGGGGAGACGGCCCTGCCGGGCGTTCCCGTGCTGACGCTGCTCGAAGTCGGACGCGTCAAGGTGCGCTTCTCGGTCCCCGAGCTGGAGATCGCCCGGCTCGGCGCCGACAGCCGGATCGGGGTGGGCGTCGCCGCGCTCGGCGACCGGGTGTTCCCCGCCGGGAAGATCGAAAAGGGCGCCGTGGCCAATCCCGCGGCCCACACCTACGACGTGCGCGCCACGCTGGACAACGCCGCTGGCGAGTTGCTGCCGGGCATGGTGTGCCGTGTGACGGTTTCGCCGGCCGGAGCCGCCGAGGAGATCGTCGTGCCGGTGCGCGCCGTGCAGCAGGCCGGCGACGGCAGCCGC
>OGNC01000735.1_pt1 | contig 19215 bp, 16 predicted proteins | sample 1573311 | NCBI WGS metagenome assembly OGNC01 (sample SAMEA2581889, study PRJEB24529) | metagenome | biome: Human gut stool | place: China | collected 2011
TTTTTATTTTGTATTATGTGTGGAAATGGAGGATACTTATGGAATACACAACACAGATGGATGCCGCCAGAAAAGGCATTATCACTAAAGAAATGGAATGTGTTGCAGCTAAAGAACACATGGATATTAATGAACTTGTAAAACTCGTAGCCTGTGGACAAGTTATTATACCAGCTAACAAAAATCACAAATGCCTTGACCCTAACGGAATAGGCTCTATGCTTCGTACTAAAATTAATGTCAATCTTGGAACTTCAAGAGACTGCGTTGACCTTGATATGGAACTTGATAAGGTAAACAACGCAGTAAAAATGGGGGCTGAGGCCATAATGGATTTAAGTTCATTTGGTGACACACAGAAGTTCAGAAGAAAGCTTACTGCTGAATGTCCAGCAATCATCGGTACTGTTCCAATATATGATGCCGTTGTATATTATCACAAGGCTCTTAAGGAAATTACTGCTAAGGAATGGCTTGATATTGTAAGAATGCACGCTGAAGATGGTGTTGACTTTATGACTATCCATTGTGGAATTAACAAAGCTACAGCTAAGAAATTCAGAGCCGACAAACGTCTTATGAACATTGTCTCAAGAGGCGGTTCAATCATCTATGCGTGGATGGAAATGACAGGCAATGAAAATCCATTTTTTGAATACTATGACGAAGTACTTGATATATGCCGTGAATATGACGTTACTATGAGTCTTGGTGATGCCTGCAGGCCTGGCTGTATTATGGATGCCTCTGATATATCACAGATTGAGGAGCTTGTTACTCTAGGTGAACTTACAAGACGTGCGTGGGAAAAGGACGTTCAGGTTATGATTGAAGGACCTGGACATATGCCAATCAACCAGATTCAGGCTAATATGGAAATCCAAAAAACCATATGCAAGGGTGCTCCTTTCTATGTACTTGGACCTCTTGTTACAGATATTGCACCTGGCTATGACCATATAACTTCTGCTATCGGTGGTGCTATCGCTGCTACATATGGTGCTTCTTTCCTCTGCTATGTAACTCCTGCTGAACATCTTCGTCTTCCTGACTTAAATGATGTTAAAGAAGGAATTATTGCAGCAAGAATTGCAGCTCACGCTGCTGATATTGCAAAAGGTGTTCCCGGTGCAATCGACTGGGATTTAAAGATGGATAAAGCAAGACGTGTACTTGACTGGGATGCACAATTTGATGCTGCCATAGACCCAGAAAAAGCAAGACGCTACAGACAGGAAGCCAAGCCAGAAAAAGAAGATACCTGCTCTATGTGCGGTAATTTCTGTGCCGTTAAGAATATGAATAAAATTATGGACGGTGAAATCGTTAGTATATTTGATGAATAATACACCAAAAAGCCAGCCGGATATTATTCCGGCTGGCTTTTTATATACTGTTAAATATTAAAGATGAAGCACTCTTTCCTTAATCTCCTGTGTACGTCCCTGATTCCAGAACTGTGTTCCAATATAACCGCAGGTTCTTCTTGCAACATTCATCTTATCCTGATTACGGTTACCACAATTAGGGCATTCCCATATAAGCTTTCCATCATCATCAGTTATAATCTGTATCTGTCCTGTATAGCCGCATACCTGACAATAATCGCTCTTTGTATTAAGCTCTGCATACATAATATTGTCATATATGAACTGCATAACAGAAAGAACTGCTGGTATATTATCATTCATATCCGGAACTTCTACATAACTTATTGCACCACCTGGTGAAAGCTCCTGGAACTGAGCCTCGAACTTCAGCTTGTCAAATGCGTTGATATTCTCTGTTACATGAACATGGTAACTATTAGTTATATAATTCTTATCCGTAACACCTTTTATCTTGCCAAATCTTTTCTGAAGATTCTTAGCAAACTTATAAGTTGTTGATTCAAGCGGTGTTCCGTAAAGACTGAAATCTATATTAGTCTCCTTGGCCCAGCGGTTGCAAGTATCTCTTAAATATGTCATAAGCTTTAATGCAAATTCTGTACCATTAGGATCCGTATGTGTAACACCCTTCATATAATAAGTACATTCACACAGACCAGCATACCCTAAAGAAATAGTAGAATATCCGCCGTAAAGAAGCTTATCAATAGTTTCGCCCTTCTTAAGTCTTGCAAGTGCACCATTCTGCCAGAGAATTGGTGCAACATCTGATGGAGTACCTTTTAATCTATAATGTCTGCACATAAGTGCTCTCTTACAAAGCTCAAGTCTTTCATCAAGAATTTTCCAGAATTTATCCATATCCTTACCTGATGAACATGCTACATCTACAAGATTAAGTGTAACTACACCCTGATTAAAACGTCCATAATATTTAGGCTTGTTATCATTCTCTGGGTCATTATAAGGTGTCAGGAAAGAACGACAGCCCATACAAGGAAAGCAATGTCCCTCTCCAAACTTATCAACCTTAAGCTTCTTCATAATCTTTTCCGATATATAATCTGGAACCATTCTCTTAGCTGTACATTTAGCGGCAAGCTGTGTAATGTTCCAATACTTTGAATCTTCTCTTATATTATCTTCCTCTAGCACATATATAAGCTTAGGAAACGCTGGTGTAATCCATACACCTTTTTCGTTCTTAACACCCTGTATTCTCTGCTTAAGAACTTCCTCTATTACAAGGGCAAGGTCTTCTCTTGTCTGTCCTTCTGGAACCTCATCAAGATACATAAATACAGTAACAAATGGAGCCTGTCCATTAGTTGTCATAAGTGTTATGACCTGATACTGAATCATCTGTACACCACGTTTAATTTCATCTCTTACTCTTAATTCTGCGACTTCCTTAATCTTATCTTCTCCTGCATCAATTCCAGTCGCCTTGAATTCCTCTGCAACCTGTTTAATGAACTTTTCCCTGCTTATCTGGACAAATGGAGCAAGGTGTGCTAATGAAATGCTCTGTCCGCCATACTGTGAGCTGGCAATCTGTGCAATAGCCTGTGTAGCTATATTACAGGCTGTAGAAAAGCTATGTGGCTTCTCAATCATTGTTTCACTTATAACCGTTCCGTTCTGGAGCATATCTTCAAGGTTCACAAGACAACAGTTGTGCATATGCTGTGCGAAATAATCTGCATCGTGAAAATGTATAAGCCCCTGCTCGTGTGCATCTACAATATCTGCTGGAAGAAGAAATCTTTTAGTAATATCCTTGCTGACCTCTCCTGCCATATAATCTCTCTGTACACTATTAACAGTAGGATTCTTATTGGAATTCTCCTGCTTTACTTCCTCATTATTGCACTCTAAAAGGCTTAATATCTGCTCATCTGTTGAATTAGACTTTCTTACAAGAGCTCTCTTATATCTGTATGTGATATACTTTCTGGCTACTGCAAATGCCCTCATATTCATAATCTGGTTCTCAACAAGATCCTGAATTTCTTCAACATTAAGTGATCTGTTCATCTCCTGGCAGATGCTCTCGACATTATCAGATATTGTTTCAATCTGCTCATCAGAAAGTCTTTCGCTATGTACAACCTCCTTATTTGCCTTTGCAACTGCTGCCATTATTTTACTAATATCAAATGTAACTTCTGATCCACTACGTTTGATTATCTTCATAATTAGTAAACCCTCCTTTTTACCTGACAATAAATTTCTATTCACATTTAGTATACAAATAAAATTACGCGTAATATTTATTAATAATAAAATATATCATATTGGGGCTTTATCTACCCTAATCGTATATAATGCGCTACACAAGAGTTCTCTTGTATAGCGCAGTTTAAATTTTACATCACATATATCTTCAAGTCAATACAAACACAATATGTTGTGGATTTAATACAATATAAATACAATATACTGCAATATATAAAATTCCCCTAATTACTTATGCCAATAGTAATTAGGGGCTGTTTTTAATCTGTAATATTCATCGCTGCAACATAATCCTGCTCTTCATCACTTATTATTGTATACAATAAAGTTGATGTTATCACAGCACACTCTATCTCATATTCTGCCCACTGTGAAGCTTCTTTGGTCTTATCTATTGTAAGAACACCTTTTATATCATCCCTGCCACCAATAAAGCACTGGATTGTTGAACATATATGCCGCTTCTTCATCTCCTCAACAAATTCAGGAGCTACATCCAGATTTCTGTTGACGAAATCGGCTGATATATAATTCTTATCTCCCATAAGCTTATTAAAGCCATCTGTATTAACATATGGCAGATACTCCGCATCCTCAAGCTGCTGTCCAAATGTCAAACACCTCTTTAAAGCCTTACCTTTATAAATGCTTATGCTGTCCACCTTGTAAGTCTGAATCATATGTTCAAACATATTGCTTACAGCACCCTTTCTGTCTGTGTTAAACTGTAACATAATGTCTGTAAGATATCTTAATTCGCGCATCTCCCTGCCGTCATTAAATATCTTATCCTTCTGGTTAAGAGAATTCTCATAAGACTCTTTATGTATCTCATCCCTGAAAAATACATACCTGTCCCTGCCCTTTTCCTTTGCTACATAAAGACAGAAATCAGCCTTTTTAAACAATTCTTCATATTCGTGTCCATTATTAGGACTGAATGCAACACCTATTGATGTCGTGACCTGAAAATTTTCATAATCATTCTTGAATTCCCACTTAACCTGTGTTCGTATGGCTCTTAATATTCCTCTTAATGAATAATCGTCATTAATTCCATTTAAGACGATCATAAATTCATCTCCGCCTATACGTCCGACAACACCATCTTCACCAACAACCTCTTTAAGCTTCTTGGCTACTCTTGTAAGTACTTTATCTCCATAGAGATGTCCATATCTGTCATTAACCTGCTTGAAATAATCAACATCAAGTATAACTATGCTTACCCTGTTAATCTTCTCTTTCTTAACAAGCTTCTGTGCATACTCTGTTATAGTCTTCTTATTATACACCTTGGTAAGCGAATCCATAGTAAGTTCATCGGCAATCTCAACAATATTACCCATACTGTTAGTTCCGTCAGCAAGAATAATCCTTCCAATAACCATATTCTCACCTGTATACTTAGTATATACAGCTCCTACGAACTTAACCTTTTCCATAGCTTTGCCAAAGGTTCTCATATTAGTTGTAAGCTTGACACTGAACTCTGATGTATACAGCTTTATATACCTTATCAGATTATTCAGTTCAACAACGTCCTCTTCAAGAATTCTGCCATCAAGCATATATGCTTTCCATTCATCAATAGGCATTCTAGTTATTACTTCTCTTGAAATGCCTTCATATCTTACAATCTTAATATCCCCAGTCTTCTCAGAATACGCAAATACATACTCGCCTGTGAGTCCCATAACTACTCTTTCCATTGCGATATCGTCACATATCCTGCGATTAGTCTCTACAACACTATCTATATCGATCATCTCTATATCAATATTACGCAGAGCATCATTATTCTCAAATGACAAAAGCTTAATAAGATTCTGTCTGTACTCCCCCTTATAGTCCCTGAATAAAAAGCATTTACCCACAGGACTTCCATCAAACGAATCAATAAGCTCTATTAACTTTTCTTTATCATCTGGATGTACGAACTCCGTAAGACAGCCATATGACGTATTTCCAAAATAGTCATTAAAGGCACGGTTCGTTACATTAGTAAGATAAAATCTGTCTATGACCGCAAGCCGGCGGTCCAGTCTATGTGCTGTCACATAGTCATCCCCGATTCCAACATTCTGTTGTGAATACATATCTAAACCTTCTCCTTAATTCAATTGTCGAAATAACCCTGCGATTATTATAATTTATAATGTACAAATATGCAACAATTTTATTTGTTTTTTGGTACTTTAGTACCAATGGCAAATCTTGTATTTTATTTTAAATATGTATGTGATACAATACAACATATTGTTAATTTGTTTTAACAATTATATATTATTAATTTAATATGTGGAGGTTTTTTATTATGGAGCGTGTGAAATTCAGCAGAGTAGAGGTGTATCACGGAGACAGTCCTAAGAAGTTTCCGGTATATGAGATTTATCTTGACGGGGTCATTGTAACAAAAGTATCATCTAAGACAGAAGCTGAGGAGATGGTGTCACGCTGGCAGGAAGTTTACAAGTAAGCATATAAGTATAATAACAAATATTACTAGCAATTATAAAGCTGTGGACAAGCATTATCTTTAAAAGATTATTTTTAAGCAAAGATTACTCTTGCATAAAGAATACTTCGGGATAAAGACTACTTTTAAAGATAATTACTGTTCCACAGCTTTTATTAAACAAATTATATAATTTTACCATTGTATATTATATTTTTTATATATAATAAATCTTCTTAAACACCTTAAAGCATTTTCTTCTTCTTAAGGAACCACAATACAAACACACATATAATAAATATTATTACAACAATTATATAAAATCCATACCTGGTTGCTGATAAAGGCATCCACTCACCGGCAACATTCATTCCATATATTCCCGATATTATTGTAGGTATAGCCATAACTATAGTGATTGATGTAAGAATTTTCATTACATTATTAAGCCTGTTATTAATAACCGATGACAACAGCTCTCTTGTACCATCTATAATATCCCTGTATATAGACGTCATCTCGATAGCCTGCTGGTATTCGACTGTTACATCTTCAAGCAGGCTATCGAGATGACGTCTATATACAGGGATGTTACATCTTCAAGCAGTTCCATATCCTCCGGATACTGTTCAAGTCTTTTGTATCGTCTTAATCTTTCAAGCACAATGCTGTTCGCCCTTAAAGATGTAGCAAAGTATACAAGCGTCGATTCTAATTCGTGAAGCTCGATAATATCTGTATCGTGTGTATCATCGCCAACTCTTTCTTCTATCTCAGTTCTTTTCTTATCAATCCCACGTAAGTAAGCCTGATAAAGCATAGCCGAGCGGAACGCTCTTCCGATTTTTCTTAGTACTGAACTCTTTTAACTTATTGCGCACAAAATAGTTAAGCACGGGTGTATCTTCCCTGCATATCGTTATTATTGCATCATTCTTTAATATGATACCTAATGGTATTGTTGTATACATCTTTTTCTCGTGTCGTACTTCAGGTGTTGGTATATCCACAAGAATAAGTGTATAACCGTCTTCAAGACTTATTCGTGAACTTTCTTCCTCATCAAGTGCTGTCGCAAGGTCAGCTAAGTCTATCTCAAAATAGCCTGATACAAGGGATAATTCACTGCTTGTCGGGTCAATCATATTAACCCAGCAGCCTTCTTCTATATTATCAAGCTTTTGCAGTACCTTATTATCTGTCTTATAGATTTCTACCATAATCCACCTTCTTTCTGGTCTTTACGAAAATGTTTCTCTCATCTTTAACCATACTTCTGTAACCTGACGGACACTGCGTTACACACTGTCCACAGCCTATGCACCTGTCTATATCATATACAAGCTCTGCACGCTCTTTATCATACCACGTTGCATTGGTCGGACAGAAACAGGCGCACCTGTTACAGCCTGTACATTTCGCGTTATCAACTATCTGTGGTCTGTAAAATGCCTTAATCATAAGCTGCGATAAAGCACCCTCCCTGAAGCTTCCATATAAGAAACAGCAGTCTATACAACAGTTGCACAGCACAATCTCTTCATTACCAGAGTATGTGCCATAGTGATATAATGTATGTATACAGCCTTTTTTCTCAAGCGTATCTATAAGCTTTCTGGCTTCATCTATGGAAATGTGTCTTGCAACGCCAGCTTTTTCAAGCTGTACAGCCATTCTTCCAACCGCCATACACGACTCAATCGGCATATCATAGTCACATTTTCCATTCTCAAGCATCTTTTTGGTGCGGCAGAAACAGTTCATAACAGCAATATGTTCTTTATTCCTGTTAAGAATATCCATAACCTCACCCTCTGTATACACAGCCTGCACAGCATCTACATTTTTATTAATCTTAATAATTCTCTTTTTAGCACTCAGATTATTGGCAGGGTCAGGTATAAGCGTTGACATTCTTCCCTGCTCCATCTGCATATTGCGCTCATTGACACGGTTCATATACATTCTTACAGGTGCTATATTAAGCTTTATAAGAAGCTCCTCAAATTCTGCAAACTTAATAAGAAGCTGTCTTCTCTTATCATTAAGCGGTCCAGAGGCATACAGTTCAACCCAGCCCGGAAATATCGGCGTTATATCATAGACACCTTCCTGCCTGCTCTCCCATATTCCGCCTTTGTCCCTTATGCTTGTAAATACTTTCTCAAATGCCTCACCGTCAAGCTGCCACAATTCTTTAAGCTCATCCCTGCTGTAATATCCGTCCTTCATAAGAAGCATATAATCTATATCCTGCTCACTAAATACTATCTCAAAACACTCAATAATACATTTTACAAGCGGTACAGATAATTTAGACTTGTTATTCATTAGCTTTCCAAGTTCGACAGCCTTTTTCCTGAATTCATTAGTCATATTTATTCTCTTTCTTACTTCTTATCTTTAGAACCAGTTGAACAATGGGCACTGCACGAAGAACAATTGCCGCTACAGGTATCTCCAAGTCCGCTCTCTTTGTGCTTAGATGAAACCCACAGGAACAATACAACTACAACAAATAGTACAACTGCACCAAGTATAATATTAATAATTCCTGACATATCTAATCTCCATTTCTTCTATAAATATTTCTATAATATCATTTTTCAAATCTTGCCTTGCTTATCTTATCAGTAAGCGACAAAAGCATATTCTTAATAAGTGTTCTGCTGTCCTTATCAAGTCCGGCATACTGACGTATAACCTCCCTTGTGCTTCTTAATCTGTCTGCTGACACATCTGACAAATTCTTAGCACCGCTGGCATATAAAAGTCCGAATAAAGTTTCAACGAACTCCTCCCTGCGTTCATTATCAACGCTGTTAATCCAGCTGCTTAATGCCTTATTAAGCCTTCTGCTCTGTGCACTTAATTTCTTAGCCTTTACAAGAAAAGCACCAAGCACCTGCCACGACATTGCATCATGCTGCATAAGCCCGCTCTGTGAACTCTTAACAATAATATAATCCTCATCGTGTTCAAGTAACATTCCTACTATCGAATTCTCTGGGACTATGCTTTTGATAAGCGGTAACATTGCCTGATATTTCGCACTTTTTATCATATTCACATCAAATCCAGGGCCATCATTATTGTATACACAATCTATCTTTTTTCTTACTCTCTCACTGCATTTTACAGCCGAATATATAGCAAGATTGCCACCCTTGGAATGTCCGCCTATATAAAGCCTTCCTCTTATGTACTGGCATGTACTATTAATATACTCTACCGCCGCCTCCTGTGACGGAACAGGCATAATAAAGCTCATATTAAAATCCTCTTTCCAGCCGACAAGTGTATCATCTGTACCCCTGAATACAACATAAGTATGCTTAGGGCTTATTCTTATGTGAAATGCCCCGAACTGCTTTTCCAAGGTTTCATCTACTGTATCTACATAATTAGATAAAATCAGATTTCCAAATCTTTTGGAAGCTGCCGCTTTTTTCATAAGAAATGGAGCTTCACTAATAAATGATTTATCCTGCTTTAGTTCATTTTCTGTATACATATCAAAAAACATCTGCGATGCTTCTTTTAATGTAATGCTTCTCTTCTCCTCAGGTGATGGTATAATATCCCTGAAATTAACGTATGCAAGCTGTGCAAGAATAACATTATCAACCTCATTAAAAGGTGACTGTTCAAATGTTATATCCCCACGCCAGTCAAGATAATCCATTATATTTCCCATATATTCACCCCCAGCAAATGCTTAATAAACCTTATTTGGATAAAGTCTTAAGTTCATTAACAATATCTATATCAGACTGCATAACCTTCATATTAGAAGTTACCGGCTGTTCTCCTGGCTTTGTCACAGTTATCTCTATAACTGTTCCCTCCTGAATTCCACCATTGAGACAGTAATTAATAAATGACACAAACTTTGGATGGTTTGCGGCAAATTTATTCTTTAAGTTCATTATTTTCATAATTGATGCTGGATTAACCATATCATATCCTCCGACTATATATTATTATGCTTTCGCATTCTGTTATTCTTTAGTATAAGAAATACTACGCATACAACTGCCGTTATTAATTCTGTTGCCGGAAAACTGCTCCATACTCCTGTCATTCCAAACAGCTTTGAAAGGCTGATTGACATAATAAGCATAAGCACAATTCCTCTTAATAATGATACCACAAATGATTCTTTAGCACACTCCACTGCACTAAAATATCCGGCAGATACTATATTAAATCCTGCAAATAAAAATCCTGCAAAATATATTATCATTCCGCTATGTGCATATACAGCAAGTGTCTCAACACCCTCACTGTTAAACAGTGCAACAAGCTGGTCTGTAAATCTAAATACAATTATATATATTACTGCAAAAAGTGCAACCGCTGTAGCAGCACTCATTCTGTACAGCCTTTCAGCATCTTTTCTGTCACCCCTGCCGTAACATTCACTAATAAGCGGCTGTGTTCCCTGGGCAATACCATTAAATATAGCTGTTCCAATATAAGCATAATTAGCAACAACTCCATATGCTGCAATACCGATATTTCCTGTGATTGACAGTAACAGCATATTAAATACAGTTGTAGTAACCGCCGATGCTATCTCACCAATAAATGCGGCTGTTCCAAGCATACACGACTCCCAGAGCATTTTTAAAGACGGAAAGTGCCATTTAAACACAACCGTATTATTCTTACCAAGAAAATGTGTCAGGCACACCAATATACTGCATACAGGTGAAGCTGCAGTAGCCATCGCAGCACCTAACAGCCCAAGCTTCATTGGAAACATAAATATATAATCAAACACTATATTAAAAAGACTTCCACAAAGTGTCGCAATCATCGCCCTTGAGGGATCATTATCATTTCTTACATATGCACTTACAATGTAATTACACATAAAAAATGGAGTAAACATAAGAAATGTCCTTGTATAGCAGGTTCCAAGTGCCGTAATTGTATCATCTGCACCCATAAGCCTTAAAAGCCTATCTGGTGCAAACAGGCCCACAAGTATAAATACTATGCTTAACAGGCACGCACACATTATTGCATTTGAAAAATAATCATCTGCCCTCTCATCATTCTTGGCTCTTAATATCTTAAATCTTATCGCCGAACCAACACCTATCATTGAGCCAACAGCAAATATAACATTAAATACAGGAAGTACAAGATTAAGAACTGTAATTCCGTCTGCCCCTGCGAATTTAGATATAAAAAATGTGTCTGCAACAACATAACACGATATTCCAAGCATACCGAATATGTTCTGTGACACATATTTAGCAAATTTCTTCCTTATGTCCATTAATATTCCTCATCTTTCCGTAAGCATATACCATATCTTAACCAGAATATTCCAGTTATTTCAATACACTTATATGCCGCATAAACAACAATATTAATATACAGTAATTCAACCAGAAAATCAATTATAGTTTGACATACAAAGTAATATATTATATAATCCCGTTTGTTATATTTTGATTACAAAAATATTTGATACTATTATCATAATTTAATTGGAAAATGTATCTTAGCTGTATATTTACAGACCATATTGCAATACTATTTTCACGTTCAATTTTGGGGTTTTACACACTTCCTGTATTGCAATACTATTTTCAGGCTTGTGGCTTTGCGTACCAGCACCTGCCTGTCAGCAATGGTACGCAGAAATGAGGATTATTTATGAATTCAGCTTCTAAGATAACAATTATAACAGATTCAGCATCGGATATGCCAGGAAATTTACACAATCAGGTCACAGTTCTTCCTATGACTATATCATTTGGAGATGAACAATTCGAAGATGGTGTCACACTCTCAGCAGATGAGTTCTATATGAAACTCATCGAAAGCGACACTCTCCCTAAGACAAGCCAGGTAAGTCCTTTCGCATTTACCTCTGCCTATGAAACTGCACTCACCCATTCTGATGCCGTTATAGTGATAACTCTTTCTTCTAAATTATCGGGAACTTACCAGAGTGCCTGCATAGCCGCCGGGGATTATGAAAGCGAACACGCCGGCAGCCAGGGGAAAATATATATTATAGACAGCGAAAATGTAACTGTAGGCGAACAGATTCTAATTGAATATGCTTTAAAACTTATTAATGATGGATTGTCAGCCACAGCAATCGCTGATGAGTTAAACTCCGCCAAAAAACGCATACGTCTTGTAGCACTTCTTGATACTCTGGAATATCTTAAAAAAGGTGGCAGAATATCAAGCAGTGCCGCTTTCTTAGGAAATGTATTAAAAATAAAACCTGTAATCGCAATTGATAATGGTGAAGTTGCCATATTAGGTAAAGCCCGCGGCTCAAAGCAGGGCAACAACTTCTTAATTGAACAGGTCAACACCTACGGTGGAATTGATTATTCTATGCCTGTCCTTCTTGGCTACACCGGCTGTTCAACAGAACTTATCGACAAATACATTAAGGACAGCAGCTCTTTATGGGAAAATAAGATTCCTGTTCCGGCCAGAATAAAAGTAGGAGCTACAATCGGAACACATATTGGACCTGGTGGAATTACTGTCGCTTTCTTCTCAACAAAGTAATTATTTTAATTTTTTTGAAATTTTTTCAAAAAAGTGCTTGACACTTTTAACTTTTGCGTGTATTATATCACTTGTGTTCGCGAGAAACCAAACGAACAACACAATATAATATGCGCGAGTGGCTCAGTGGTGGAGCACCTCCTTGCCAAGGAGGGGGTCGCGGGTTCGATCCCCGTCTCGCGCTCTATGAGATAACAAGAAGGACTTCCGAATGGGAAGTCCTTTTTTGTCATCCAAGAAGTGCAATGCACTTCTCGTTACCCAACTGCAAAGCAGTTGTGGTTCGATTTCTCGGGAAACTAAAGTTTCCCTCGGTCGTGTCAGAGCAGAGGTCCACCGGACCTCTTGACACTCGTCTTGCATAACATACAGAAATATTTATTTGCGTGGCAGATTTTTAGTTCACTACCTCCAATGTTCCTTTTTATTATATTCTTTTTATTATTATTTCACATATCTTTTCACACACATATTATTCATACCCCCATATTTATGCGCTGTTATTTGTATACACATTAGCACATATATTACATCATTTTGTATTAATTTTAATATTTTTTATAATTCCACTTGTATATTATTCACAAAGTGTTAAAATATAAACATAAATTCAACGTGAATGGAGGTAAATATTATTATGGCACAGAGATTTATTCTTAACGGTACATCTTACCACGGAAAGGGGGCTATCAAGGAGATAGCTACAGAGGCTATTTCAAGGGGATTTAAGAAAGCATTTGTATGCTCTGACCCTGACCTTATCAAATTTGGTGTAACTAAGAAAGTTCTTGATGTATTAGACGAGAACGGACTGGCTTATGAGGTTTATTCAGACATCAAGCCTAATCCAACAGTAGAGAATGTTAAGACAGGTGTACAGGCATTTAAAGATGCTGGTACAGATTATCTTATCGCAATCGGCGGTGGTTCTTCAATGGATACAGCCAAGGCTATTGGTATTATTATTAACAACCCTGAATTCAGTGATGTTATAAGCCTTGAAGGTGTTGCTCCTACTAAGAAACCTGCCGTTCCTATTATTGCAGTTCCAACTACTGCTGGTACAGCCGCAGAAGTTACTATCAACTACGTTATCACAGATACAAGCAAGAACCGTAAAATGGTATGCGTTGACCCACACGATATCCCTGTCGTAGCTGTTGTTGACCCTGATATGATGTCTAGTATGCCTAAGGGGCTTACAGCCGCAACTGGTATGGATGCTTTAACACACGCTATTGAAGGTTACATAACTGCTGGTGCCTGGGAATTATCTGATATGTTCCATCTTAAAGCTATTGAAATCATTTCTAAGAGCCTTAGAGGTGCTGTTGAGAACACACCTGAGGGACGTGAAGGTATGGCACTTGGACAGTATATAGCAGGTATGGGCTTCTCTAATGTAGGTCTTGGTATTGTCCATTCCATGGCTCACCCACTTGGTGCCCTCTATGATACACCACACGGTGTTGCTAACGCTATTATCCTTCCAACAGTTATGGAATACAATGCTCCAGCAACCGGTGAGAAATATCGTGACATTGCCAAAGCTATGGGTGTCAAAGGCACAGATGATATGACACAGGAAGAATACAGAAAAGCTGCTGTAGATGCTGTAAGAAAGTTATCACAGGACGTAGGTATCCCAGCTAACTTAAAGGATATTGTCAAGGAAGAAGATATTCCATTCCTTGCACAGTCAGCTTATGATGATGCATGCAGACCTGGTAATCCAAGAGAAACAAGTGTTGAAGAGATAACAGAGCTTTACAAGAGCCTTATTTAACAGACAACTACTTAAATTATTGTTTATCATATTTTACACCTCTAAAAAAGAACCCCGCTATACCGGCAGGGTTCTTTTACTATTTACTATTTTAGTGTTATATAACAAAACATAGGTTATATGACAAAACGCATTAACAGCTTAATCCCACTCATCAAGCAGTCCATTAAATACATTTAATGCAGACTGTACAACTTCACGTTTTTCCATATCTATTCGGCATAGCTTAAGCAGGTCAATAGGGTGAAGACTGCTGCCGCCTGAAAGGAACTTTTTATAGCCCTCTTTAACAGCTTTATCTCCCTTTAATATTCCAGCCGCTATCGCAATAGCAGCAGAATATCCTGTTGCATACTGGTATACATAAAATGGAGTATAAAAATGTGGTATTCTCGCCCACTCGTATGCTATCTCATCATCAATAACACACTCACTTCCAAAATACTTTTCATTAAGCTTTCTGTATACATCACACAGGTTATCAGCAGTAAGGACATTGCCTTCTTCGACCATTTTATGGGCTGTCATCTCGAATTCAGCAAACATCGTCTGTCTGAACAATGTACCCTTAAACTGCTCAAAATAATGGTTAAGAAGATACTTTCTTCTCTTATTATCTTTATCATTCTTACAGCTTTCCAACAGATAATTCATAAGAAGTGCTTCGTTACAGGTTGAGGCAACTTCTGCAACGAATATCTTGTAACCGGCATATATATATGGCTGGTTGGAATTAGAATAATATGTGTGCATTGCGTGACCCATCTCGTGAATAATTGTAAACACATCATCTAATGTTCCTGAGAAATTAAGGAATACATAAGGGTGAGTTCCATATGCTCCCCATGAGAATGCTCCCGTTCTCTTTCCTTTATTCTCATATACATCAACCCAGCCTGTTTCAAAGCCTTCTTTAACCTTAGCAACATACTCTTCGCCCATAGGTGCTAAAGCTTCAAGAACCATCTGTCTGGCTTCATCATAGGTAACCTTCCACTCATAGTCCGCTACCATCGGAGCATATATATCATAAAAATGAAGCTCATCAACCCCTAAAGCTTTCTTTCTTATATCAACATACCTGTGCATAAGATTAAGATTGTCATCTACAGTATTAATGAGATTCTTGTATACATCTACAGGAATAAATGAATCAGACAGATACATATGTAATGTTGATTCATATTTTCTTGCTTCAGCCTTAAATACTGCCTGTTTTACGTTGCCATAAAAGCAGGCTGAAAGCGTATTGATGTACTGCTTATATTCCTTATAAAGACACTCAAAGGCTTCTTTTCTTACACTTCTTTGCTGGCTCTGCATATATTTTACATATGTTCCATTAGTCAGCTCAACCTTATTCCCAGATTCATCAATTATACTGCCAAAATGGACATCTGCATTGTTAAACTTAGAAAATATCTCATTAGGAACAGACATTACCTGCGATGCTTTTGCAAGAAGAACTTCTTCCTTCTCAGACAGCGAATGTTCTTTCTGGCTTAACATATCGTCAATCATATGCTTATACAACTTAAGCCTGTCATCTTTTAAATATTCATAGAGAACATTTTCATCCATACTTAATATTGCAGGCTCAACAAATGCGTACTTCTCAGCACATTTAGCTGCTGCCGTCTGTGCCCTGCCTGACATATCCTGATACACCGAATTAGCTGTATCCTCATAATATCTCATATATGCGTATACATATAATCTCTCAACAAGATAATCAGTATCATTCAATTCCTTTAATACATTATAAAGATTATCAGCCGACTCAGTTAAAACAGACTGATATTCACAAGGCTCGCCTGCCTGTTTAATAAGCTTCTGGTAATCTTCTTCCCACGCATTATCTGATGAGTAGATGTCATTAACTGCCCATTTGAACTCATTATCAATCTCACTTCTTAAAGGTGCTGCCATTATTCTGCCTCCGGTACATAAGCTGACACTGCTATTGCCAATGAACCATATCCTATATGGCACGCAACACTGAGTGACAATGGATCCATATGAAAATCATACTGAGGAAATGCTTCTTTTACAGCCTCAGCCCATTCCCTGGCTTCTTCTTCATTACCAGTATATGCAACTTCCATATGAAGCTTTCCTTGTTGTGCATAATCTTTAAATCTGTTATCACAGTCATCCTTCATAGCCTTAAGCATAATCTTCTTGGCTGATGACTTTCCTCTTGCCTTGGCAAATGCATCAAGCTTCTCACCCTGTATCTGTAATACAGGATTGAGCTTTAACATAGTTCCAATAGCTGCCGCCGCAGGTGTTATTCTTCCACCCTTCTTAAGATACTTAAGTGTTTCAAGAGTTATATATATGCTTGAGTCCATTTTGTGAGCTTCAAGTATATCCTTAATCTCCTCGGCATTCTTACCCTTATCTGCCAGAGCCTTTGCATCCATAACTGACTGGCGCATAGTAACTGATATACGCTGGTTATTAACAACCTGCACCTTTCCATCATAATCACCTGCAACCATAGTTGCTGTCTGGCAGGTACCACTAAGACCGCTTGACATAGGTATAAATACAACCTCATCATTGTCCTTTAACAATTCATCAAAATAGTCCTGTAATGTTCCTATTGATGGCTGTGATGTAGATATATCTGCATCATTTTTAAGCTTTTCATAGAATTCTTCCTGTGTAAGATTAATATCTTCAAGGTATTCCACTCCATCAATAAAAAAAGGCATAGGTATAACTGTAACACCCATATCCTTAGACTGTGCCTGTGTAATACCGCTATTGCTGTCTGTTAATATTGCTACTTTACTCATAATATGACCTTCCTATTATTTACTGTAATTGCTACCAATCATCACTAATATATATAGCAATTACTCTCTATCTACCCGTAGTATAAAAATGATTATCAACTCTTATTGTACATTATCTTTTAGTTTGCTACAATGATTTTTACATAAAATTTGCAACAGATTACCAATTTTACTTAAATCAGGGGGATTTAATATATGAACGCACACGCCAATACTACTTCATTCGCCAATACAGATATTATTATAGAAAATGTCTTCTCTTATGATGATGTTTTAAAGCTTTCCGGATTATGCAATTATGAACCATTCTGTGATGAACCTGAGGCTGAAGACTTAATACAACTTGCGGCTTTTACAAAGGATACCCACTGCCTTGTCGGGTTTATTTCGTGTTTAAACCCTATTATTAACTGCAACACTGATGACTCCGATGACATAGACACTCACAATAATTCAGATACTATTAAACCGAGTATATATGATGATATAGTAATTGAATTTACCGCTATGACTGACCCTGACTACAGGCAGCAGCACATTTTCACATCAATGTTTTATGCACTTATGTGCACCATTAATGCTTTAATATCAGACAGCAACATAAAATACATCACCGCCATTGACGATAAAACTGCGAACAGCATTATCAGCCACAAGCATAATCCTGCTTGTAATATTTCCGGCAATATCAATATAGCATATGCCTGCAGCGAATATCTTATGGAACTTTCAATTAAACATATAACTAATAACTTTTCCACTGTCCTTCCGGACACTATTGAGTTATTAAAATATGATGATGAATACCAGCTTTTATCAAGTGCCTCTGATGATCTTATATCATCAATATCATTTGAACATTTTAACACACATATATGTATACACGATGTATGGACTGACCCTGATATGCGCAGATGTGGCTATGCCAGATTATTATTAACAGAGCTTATTCAGGATTGGAAAAATGACAGCTTAAACAACAGCCACGATAATACTATAATTCCTCTTATACTTCACGTTTCAGGCAGTAATATGCCAGCTGTCAGTCTTTATAAGTCAAGCGGATTTGTTGTAAGGGAAGAACTAAAGTATTATAACGTAAAATAAGTCCTACAAGCAAAAGGTGTGGATAATGTAACTAACAATTCAGGCTTTAACCCTGAATACTGCGGTTGTTACATTATCCACACCTTTAATAATTTAATCTGTTCTCTTCGTGCTATCCCATTTATTATCTTGCTGCTATAACATCAGACATATCATACATTCCTGCACTCTTGCCTGCAAGGAACTTAGCTGCTTCTATAGCACCCTTTGCAAATACTGACTTAGAATATGCTGTGTGTGTGAATTCAATAACTTCATCTTCACCAGCGAATATTACATCATGTACTCCTACTATTGTTCCACCACGCACTGCGCTGATACCGATTTCTTTAGGATCTCTCTTTACTCTTTCCTGACTTCTGTCATATTTATAGTAATAATCATCACCAAGAACTTCCTTGATTGAATCTGCTAATGCAAGTGCTGTTCCACTTGGAGCATCTACCTTCTTGTTATGATGTCTTTCTACTATCTCAACATCGAAGCCTGCTGGTGCAAGAATCTTAGTTGCATCCTGTAAAAGCTTCATAAGCATATTAATGCCAAGTGACATATTAGCAGACTTAAGCACTGCAACTTTGCAGGCTGTCTTTCTTACGTGTTCAATCTGCTCATCTGTAAGTCCTGTTGTACATACTACAACCGGAATCTGCTTCTTTTCACAATAATCAAGAAGTGCATCCTCTGCCTTTGCTGCTGCAAAGTCAATTATGACATCTGCTTCTACATCACAGTCATTAACTGATGCAAATACAGGATAATCATTATGTCCATCGTCAAATGGATCAATTCCTGCTACTATCTTACATTCATCATCTTTGCTTACAAGGTCTGTAATAACTCTTCCCATATGTCCATTACAGCCATGCATAATAATTC
>OGNC01000742.1_pt1 | contig 19091 bp, 17 predicted proteins | sample 1573311 | NCBI WGS metagenome assembly OGNC01 (sample SAMEA2581889, study PRJEB24529) | metagenome | biome: Human gut stool | place: China | collected 2011
TCCAGCAGCTTCTTCTTACGGGTGATGTCGCCGCCGTAGCACTTGGCCAGCACGTCCTTGCGCATGGCCTTCACCGTCTCGCGGGCGATGATGCGCCCGCCGATGGCCGCCTGAATGGGCACCTCGAACAGCTGGCGGGGGATGTTGTCCTTCAGCTTCTCGCACAGGCGGCGGGCGCGGCCGTAGGCCTTATCCCGGTGGGCGATGAAGCTCAGGGCATCCACGCCGTCGCCGTTGAGCAGCAGATCCACCTTCACCAGATCGCTGGTGCGGTAGCCGGACAGCTCATAGTCCAGGGAGGCGTAGCCCTTGGTGTTGGCCTTCAGCGTGTCGAAAAAGTCGTAGATGATCTCGTTGAGGGGCATCTGATAGTGCAGCTCCACCAGATGGGTGTCCAGATACTGCATATCCTTGAACTCGCCGCGCCGCTCCTGACACATGGGCATGATGTTGCCCACATAGTCCTGCGGGGCGATGATGGACACCTTGACATACGGCTCCTCCGCGTGATCGATGGTGCCGGGGTCCGGGTAGTTGTGGGGGTTATCCACCTTCACCATGGTGCCGTCGGACTTGTAGACGTGGTAGATCACGCTGGGCAGCGTGGTCACAAGATCCAGATTGAACTCGCGCTCCAGCCGCTCCTGAATGACCTCCATGTGGAGCATTCCCAAAAAGCCGCAGCGGAAGCCGAAGCCCAGCGCCACGGAGGATTCCGGCTCGAAGGTCAGGGAGGCGTCGTTGAGCTGGAGCTTCTCCAGCGCATCCCGCAGGTCGGGGTACTTGCTGCCGTCCTCGGTGTAGATACCGCAGTACACCATGGACTGGGCGGGACGGTAGCCGGGCAGCGGCTCGGTGGCCGGTGTTGCCGCGTCGGTGATGGTGTCGCCCACACGGGTGTCCTTGACGTTTTTGATGCTGGCGGTGAAGTAGCCCACCTCGCCGGCCTGCAGGCAGTCTGTGGGCTCGTTGCCCAGCGGCTTGAGGTAGCCACACTCCAGAATGGTGTACTCCGCGCCGGAGGCCATCATGCGAACGGTCTGTCCCTTGCGGATAGAGCCCTCCATGATGCGGAACAGCACCACCACGCCCACATAGGGGTCGTACTGGCTGTCAAACACCAGCGCCCGCAGCGGCGCCTTGGGGTCGCCCTTGGGCGCGGGTACGTTCTGCACCACGTCCTCCAGCACCGCGTCGATGTTGATGCCCAGCTTGGCGGAGATCTCCGGCGCCTCCAGTGCGGGCAGGCCGATGATGTCCTCCACCTCCTGCTTGGCCTTCAGGGGGTCGGCGGCGGGCAGGTCGATCTTGTTGAACACCGGCAGGATCTCCAGATCGTGATCCATGGCGAGGTAGGTGTTGGCCAGCGTCTGCGCCTCCACGCCCTGGGTGGAGTCCACCACCAGCAGCGCGCCCTCACAGGCGGCCAGCGACCGGCTGACCTCGTAGTTGAAGTCCACATGACCCGGCGTGTCGATGAGGTTCAAGGCGTAGGTCTCGCCGTCCTGCGCCGTGTAGAAGATCTGTACGGCGCGGGACTTGATGGTGATGCCCCGCTCCCGCTCCAGATCCATGTTGTCCAGCAGTTGGTTTGCCATCTCCCGCTCCGGCACGGCGTCGCACTTTTCCAGCAGGCGGTCCGCCAGCGTGGATTTACCGTGGTCGATGTGGGCGATGATGGAGAAATTGCGGATATGGGATTGGTCGAACATATAAAAAGCCTCCTTTGGAAATCTGTATGCGTTATCGCTTCGCTGCCAGTTCATCCACGTTGTGGACGACCTGCGCCGTGCTCTGCCCCAGGCCGGGGGCGGCGGTGAGTGTATCGGAGGTCAGCTCCGGCATTTGCTCCGCACCGGCCAGTGCCCGTAGGTACGCCGCACGGCTGTGCAGCATGGCGGCGTCCACCGCACCGGCGTCAAAATCCACGGCGTCGGTGGCGAAAAAGTCCTCGTTGCCGCCGCCGCAGCGGTACAGGTGCCGCAGCAGAGTGTACAGCGCCGTGCTGAGATAGTCCCCGGCGGCGGTGATGGCCGTCCGGTCGCCGCACTTGCCCAGCAGGTCGAACAGCACGCCGGTGGTGTTCACCACCAGCTTCTTTTGCAGCGTGGCCAGAATGCTGCCCTTCAGCGTCCCCTTTTCATCGCTGGCGTCGTAGAGTTCCGCCGCCTCGATGATGGAGCCGTCCCGGGAGTTGGTGCGCCCCAGCAGAAAGTCCGCCGACACATGGTAGAAGTCGCAGGCCCGTGCCACGAAGGCGAGACCCGGCTCCCGGATGCCGTTTTCGTAGTGGCTCAGCAGCGCCTGACTGATGCCCAGCGCCGCCGCCGCCTTCCGCTGGCTGATCCCCTTCTCCTGCCGCAGCAGGCTCAACGTTCTGGAAAAATCTGTTGCCATCTCTCTCACCCCGTCAAATGTAATACAGCTTGTAAATGATACAGTATTTTATACAGCTTGTAAATGCTTTTTTCCCGTGTGGGATGGAAAAAATTTGCGCCGCCGTGTCGCCTGTGCTACAATGGGGCAAAATCACTCGGGAGGTGCGCCATGGAAGAACAACTGATGCTGTATGTGCGCTATATGGCCAAGGACGGCTGCCGCGAGACCTTTGTCCGGGAGCTTGTGGAGGCGGGCATCCTCACCCTGATCCGGGAGGAGCCGGGCTGTCTGGCCTACGACTACTATTTCTCCGCGCAGGATGAGAACGAGCTGCTGCTCATCGAGCGGTGGGAGAGCGCCGCCCACCAGCGCGTCCACATGGAGCAGCCCCACATGGCACGGCTGCGGGAGATCAAGGAAAAATACATCGCGGACACAAAACTGGGCCGCGTCCGGCTGGAGGACTGACCATGCTGTTTGATACCCATGCGCACTACGACGACGAGGCCTTTGACGCCGACCGAGACGCGCTGCTGACGGCGCTGCCCCAGCGGGGCGTCGGACTTATTTTGAACCCCGGCTGCGACGTGGAAAGCTCCCGCAAGGCGGTGGCATACGCGGCGGCGTACCCCCATGTCTACGCGGCGGTGGGCATCCACCCGGAGAACTGCGGCGGCTGCACCGCCGACGATCTGGCGGCTATCCACGTACTGGCGCAGCAGCCCAAGGTGGTGGCCATCGGCGAGATCGGACTGGACTACTACTGGGAGGAGAACCCGCCCCGCGACTTCCAGCAGCAGGTGCTGCGGCAGCAGCTGGCGCTGGCGCAGGAGCTTGTTCTGCCCGTCATCATCCACGACCGGGAGGCTCATGCCGATACCCTGTCCATCGTCCGGGAGTTCCCCGGTGTCACCGGCGTGTTCCACTGCTTCTCCGGCAGCCCGGAGATGGCGCGGGAGCTGCTGCAAATGGGGTGGTATCTGGGGTTTGACGGCCCGGTGACCTATAAGAACGCCCGCCGCGCCCCGGAGGTGGCGGCGGTGACGCCGCCGGAGCGGATGCTCATCGAGACGGACAGCCCCTACATGACGCCGGTGCCCTACCGGGGCAAGCGCAACGACTCCGGCTACGTCTATCTGGTGGCGGAGAAGCTGGCGGCGTGGAAGGGCCTCGCGCCGGAGGAGCTGGCCCGCATCACCACGGAGAACGGCAAGCGCCTGTTCCGCATCCCCTGAAAACGACGGCCTCCCGGCGGTGGGCGGCTGTGCAAACAGAAGAAAGAGGACGCTGACCCGGTTGGTCAGCGTCCTCTTTTGCTGTTTTTTTGTGCCTGTGGGCGGCTTACTCCGCGCCGTCGATGACGCCGCCGCCCAGCACCTCGTCGCCGTCGTACAGCACCACGGACTGCCCGGCGGTGATGGCGCGCTGCGGCGTGTCGAACACCACCCGCACACCCTCCCCTGCCAGCGGATAGGCGGTGCAGGGCGCGTCAATATGCTGGCTGTACCGGGTCTTGGCGGTGCAGCGCACCGGCGCCGCCGGGGCTTTACCGGCGATCCAGTTGACGCGGGAGGCGGTCAGGGCGGCGGAGAACAGGTCGGCGTCGTCCCCCAGCAGGATGGTGTTGTCCGCGCCGTTCTTCCGCACCACATAGACATGCTTCCCGGCGGCGACGCCCAGCCCCTTCCGCTGGCCGCTGGTGTAGCAGGGCAGCCCCTTGTGGCGGCCCAGCACGCGGCCGTCCTTGTCCACAAAGTCCCCCGGCGTCAGCTCGGCCCCGTGCCGCCGCAGGAACTGGACGTAATCCCCGTCGGGGATGAAGCAGATGTCCTGACTGTCGGACTTGTCCGCCACATCCAGCCCCGCCTGCCGCGCCTCCTGCCGGATGGCGTCCTTGTCGAAATCCCCCACCGGCAGCAGCAGATGGGAAAGCTGGAACTGTGTGAGCTGGTAGAGCACATAGCTCTGGTCTTTTTTTCGATCCCGGCCCCGCAGCAGCCGCCAACGGCCTGCCGCCTCGTCGTAGTCCACCCGGGCGTAGTGTCCCGTGGCCAGATAGTCGTAGCCCATCTCCAGCGCACGGTCCAACAGGGCGCCGAACTTCAGCTCCCGGTTGCAGTCGATGCAGGGGTTGGGCGTCCGGCCCGCGCAGTATTCCGCCACGAATTTCCCCATGACGCAGCGGGAGAACCGCTCCGTCTCATCGAACAGGTAAAAGTCCATGCCCAGCCGCTCCGCCGTCCGGCGGGCGTCCTCGGCGCTCTGGGCGGCCAGACGCGCCGCCTCCGGCTCCCGGCACAGGCGGAGCATGGCGCCGCCGCAGATATAGCCCTGCTCCCGCAGCAGCGCGGCGGCGGCGGAGCTGTCCACACCGCCGGACATGGCGATCAGCACACGCTTGGCATCCTTTTTCATTATGCACCTCGTAAGAATCCGTAAAATAAATCGTATGTTTATAGTATATTGTAGGTATATAGCGGTAATATCCGTCCAGAATAAAGCTGTAAAAAACGTCTCCCCCGCACCGGGCGGGAGAGACGCGATCGCTGCGATCCGTTCCGCCGTCCGTGGCGGATCTGCCCGCCGGATAGCGGCGTTTTACTCGTCGGAGTGCTTTTGCAGGAATGCCTCAAAGGGCAGGCCGTCCGCCAGTCCCACCAGCGCCGGCTGGAAGCCGCCGGTGTAGTCGAAGGCCACGTCCTCCACCACGTCCTCCACCAGCTCGTCCGGCAGCGCCAGCGTGACGGTGGTGCCATGCCCCTCCCGGCTGTTCAGCACCAGCCGCCCGCCGTGACCCTCCGCGATGCGGCGGCACAGCGGCAGCCCCAGACCCAGACCGCTGGGCAGCGCGGCCAGCCGCTCCGGGTGGAGATAACCGTCAAACACCATTTCCATGTCCTCGGCGTTGATGCCGCAGCCGGTATCCGTCACCGCCAGCAGCACCTGCCGCCGTTCAAACCGTAGGGATACGGTGACGGCGCCGCCCTCGGCCGTGAATTTCAGGGCGTTGGACAGCAGGTTCCAGACCGCCTGTTCCAAACAGACCCGGTTGATCGCCGCACCGTGGTGAGCGGCGCTGCACTGGAATGTCAGCGCCACATTCCGCAGGGCGAACAGCGGCGACGCCTGACAGCACAGACCGTCCAGCCACGTTACGATATCGGTATTTTCCCTGGTCAGCGGCGCATCGTCCAGCAGCATGGGCGCGTTGGACAGGTTGTTGGACAGACGCAGCAGCGCATAGTAGTTCCGGTTCAGCAGCGCGGCGTCCCGGTCCAGCGCCGCGTCTGCGTCCCGCCGTTCAGGCGGCGCCAGACGGCTGACCGCGATGTGCATCCCACCCAGCGCAGTCCGAAGCTGGGCGGATACATGAAGCAGCACCTCGTTGAGCAGCCGCACCTGAGGGACCCGGTCGAGCCGGTCGGGGTGCGCCGGCTGCTCCGGCGTATGGTCATTTCTGGGGGTCTCTATCATATATGCCTTCCTCTCCGGCCTTAGTGTGTCTTTTCCCGCCGACGCGATACATACCACTTACCGGTCGGTCATCCACACTATACCAAACGGTAAGTGGAAAAACAAGTTTTTTGTCCCTTTTTGATGGTCTGCAAAATTTTTTCAAAAAGGGGGTTGCATTTTTCAAAATAATGCATATAATACTAAACATACCATACATTTGATATATTCCATCAGAGAGGAAGTCTTGATTTATGAGCATTAAAGTCGGTATCAATGGTTTCGGCCGCATCGGCCGCATGGTCATGCGCTGCTGCATGAACCACCCCGAGATCGAGATCGTGGGTATCAACGATCTGTGTCCCGCTGACTATCTGGCCTATATGCTGAAGTACGATACGATGCACGGCAAGTTTACCGGCGAGGTCGGCAGCGAGGAGAACGCCATCGTCGTGAACGGCAAGTCCATCCCCGTGTTTGCAGAGCGTGATCCCGCCAACCTGCCCTGGGCCAAGGTGGGCGCAGAGTATGTCATCGAGTCCACCGGTCTGTTCCTGACCAAGGAGAAGGCCGCAGGCCACATCGCCGCCGGCGCCAAGCACGTGGTGATGTCCGCTCCCTCCAAGGACGACACCCCCATGTTCGTCATGGGCGTCAACCAGGACACCTACACCTCCGATATGCAGTTCGTTTCCAACGCCAGCTGCACCACCAACTGCCTGGCTCCCGTTGCCAAGGTGCTGCACGATAACTTCGGCATTGCCGACGGTCTGATGACCACCGTGCATTCCACCACCGCCACCCAGAAGACGGTGGACGGCGTGTCCCTGAAGGACTGGCGCGGCGGCCGTGCCGCTTCCGGCAACATTATCCCCAGCTCCACCGGCGCTGCCAAGGCCGTGGGCAAGGTCATTCCCAGCCTGAACGGCAAGCTGACCGGTATGTCCATGCGCGTTCCCACGCTGGACGTGTCCGTGGTGGATCTGACCGTGAACCTGTGCAAGCCCGCCAGCTATGACGAGATCTGCGCCGCCATGAAGAAGGCCAGCGAGAACGAGCTGAAGGGTATCCTGGCTTACACCGACGAGGCGGTTGTGTCCTCCGACTTCCTGGGCGACACCCACACCTCCATCTTTGATGCCAAGGCCGGTATCGCCCTGACCGACACCTTCGTGAAGGTGGTCAGCTGGTACGACAACGAGATCGGCTACTCCGACAAGATCCTGTGCCTCATCGAGCATATGCACAGTGTAGATCACAAGTAAATCGCCAACATCCTTTCAAAAAGGTTTTCCTTCTTTTTTGTTCCGGAAACAGCGCCGTCCCGCCGGGACGGCGTTGTTTCTACCCATTTGCCAAACAGAGGGAATGCGCGGCAAGGCAGCCGAAATCGTGGAAACACAAAGGTTTTATCAAAAATAGGACTATCTTTCCATTGAATTGTATGGTACAATAGGTACAACTCAGAGGAGAGGGAAAGGGACCCCATACATGGAACAGAATCCGATCTTAAGCGCAAGACTGTCAATGGACAGCGACATTCCCCTGTATGCCCAGCTCGTGGGCATCATCAAACGCAACATTTCCACCGGCACACTGGCTGTGGGCGATCTGCTGCCCAGCGAGGCGGAGCTGTGCCGCTGGATGAATATCAGCCGCAACACCGTGCGGCAGGCCATCGGCGAGCTGGAGGATGAGGGGCTGGTGGTCCGCAAGCGGGGCCGCGGCACCTTCGTGGCGGACCCCGCCACCAACCGCCGCGGTGTGCGCTACTCCTTTACGACGGAGGTTTCCTCCTTGGGCAAGGTGCCGTCCTCCACGCTCATCGACTTTGACGTGATCGTACCCAGTCAGGCGGTCTGCGAGAAGATGGAGCTGCGGGAGGGTACGCCGGTGTACTGCTTTACCCGTGTGCGCAACGTGGACGGGGAGCCGCTGATCCTGGAGACCAGCTACTATCCCGAGTACATCTACCCCCACCTGACCCGGGATATGCTCCAGACCCACAGCTTTTACAGCCTCTTATACCATGTGGGCATCGTACCCTTTGCCGCCGATGAGAGCTACGAGGCGGTGGTGCTGGACAACGAGCAGGGGCACCTGCTGGGCGTCAGCGCCGGGAGCTGTGCCTTCTACCACCAGCGCCGTACCCGCACCGAGGACGGGCGCATCTACGAGTACACCAGAAGCTATATCCGGGGCGACCGGGTGCGGCTGGACGTACATATGCAGAAGAGCGGCATGAACTTTGTGCGTACCATCGACTGAACGACATAAAAAGGAAGCCGTCCCGCGGGACGGCTTCCTTTTTTGTGCTGTTACAGGGCGGCGGCGCCGATGATACCGGCCTCGTTGCCAAGCTGTGCCGCCTGAATGATGGGCTGGGGGCGGCTCTCACCGCCAAAGCAGTTGGCGGCCACATAGCGGCGGATGGGACGCAGCAGACGCTCCCCCTGCCGGCTGATGCCGCCGCCGATGAGCACCATCTCCGGCGACAGGATATTCACCAGATCGGTGATCCCGGCGGCTACATAGACATAGTACCGTTCCAGCACGGCCTGCGCCGCCGCGTCGCCTGCATCGGCGGCGTCGAACACATCCCGGCCCGTCAGCTCGGGGTACCGGTTCAACAGAGACGTGGGGTGGGCGGCAGCCGCCTCCCTGCCCTGCCGGATCAGCGCCGTGGCGGAGGCGTAGACCTCCCAGCAGCCCCGGCGTCCGCAGGTGCAGGGCTCCCCGTCCAGCACCAGCAGGCTGTGACCCGGCTCGCCGCCGGCGCCGCCCAGACCGGAGACGATCCTGCCGTCCACGATGATACCGCCGCCCACACCGGTACCCAGCGTGATGAGCACCATGTTCCGGCAGCCCACGGCAGCGCCCGCCACCGTCTCCGCCAGCGCGGCGCAGTTGGCGTCGTTGCTCAGCCGGGCGGGCAGGCCGAAGTGCGCCGTCAGCATGGCGCACAACGGCACGTCAAACCAGTTCAGGTTGTAGGAGCAGATCACCACGCCCCGCTCCGGGTCGCAGGTGCCGGGGGCGCCAACGCCGATGGAGGCACAGTCCGCCGGGGTGAGACCCGCTTTGTCCAGCGCCAGCTCCACGGCGCGGCACATATCCGCCACCACCTGCTCCGCCGGGCGATGGGCTCCGGTGGGAAGGCTGGCCTCTGCCACAATGCGGTGGTGGTCGTCCACCACGCCGACGGCGATGTTGGTGCCGCCCAGATCAATGCCGATACGATACATAGGATACTCCCTTTCGTGTTTGATGCAGAAAACGGCGGGGCGGGCTGCTTGCCCGCCCCGCAACGGTGCGTTTGCTCAGAAGTGGGTGACGAAGTCGCTGTTCACCGCCACCGTGCGGCTGATGTTGGAGGACTCGATGCTGGCGAAGATGCTGCGCATCACCGTCAGAGCCTCCCGGCCGGAGACCTCCGGCTGCCGGTCATTGACCAGCGCGTCCACGAACTCGTCGATGACGCCGGTGCCGTTGTGAGGCACATCCAGATTGTAGCTGGTGCGGTTGCCCTCCATATCGCTGACGATGATGGGGGAGGACGGCTCGCTGTAAATGAGCATGATGCCCTTGGTGCCGTACAGACAGGTGGACTGGCACTCGTGGCCGTAGATGGTCCAGCTGGCCGCCATGGTACCCAGTGCGCCGCCGGACATCCGCAGGATGCACAGGGCGTTGTCGTCCACGCCGATGAGCTGCCCCTCGCTGTCCCGCTTGTTCAGCGTCACCACCTTGGCGGTGGTCTCGATGACCTTCTGACCCAGCAGGTACTGGAGCAGATCCACCTTGTGGATGCCCATGTCGGACAGGGCGCCCAGCGCCGCCTTATTCTTATCGAAGAACCATGTACCCTCGTCCACAGACCAGCCCTCGGGGCCGGCGTTGCCCAGCACGGCGCGGAAGGTGATGACGTCGCCGATGACGCCGCGGTCCAGCAGCTGCTTGGCACGGCGGTGTACCGGGTCGAAGCGCATATTGTGGCCGATCATCAGGTACTTGCCGTTGCGCTCGGCGGCGGCCACCATGGACTCGCACTCCGCCAGCGTGACCGCCATGGGCTTTTCGCACAGCACGTGCTTGCCGGCGTACAGCGCCGCGGTGGAGATCTCCGCATGGCTGCGGTTTTCCACGCAGACGGATACCGCATCAATGTCGTCGCGGTTCAGCAGGTCAAAATAGGTGTCGCAGACGCTGCCGCCGTACTTGGCGGCCATCTCCTCGGCACGGGCGCGGTTCTTGTCGTAGTAGGCCATGATCTCCGCATTGGGGTTGGCTGCATACTCGGGCAGATGGCGCACCTGCGCGATCTTACCGCAGCCGATGATACCAACTCGAATCATACAAAAGCTCCTCCTCTACCATGTTCAACGGATGGTACGCGATTCTCGTTTAAATTATAACAAATTCAAGAGCGGGTGAAAAGCCTTTTTTTCAGGATTCTGAGAAATTTTACCGCAGACGCAGGGCGGTGGTCAGAGCGCAGCCCTTTTCCCGGATGTGGTCGAGCACCACGCCCTCCGGCAGCGCCAGCCGGCTGAGGGTCAGCAGAGGCCCCTTGCCCGTCAGCTTGAACAAAGATTCCTTGGCAGTCCAGATCTCCCAGAAGCGGGCGCAGTCGCCGTCGTCACCCACGCGGATATAGGCCATCTCCGCCTCGGAGCAGACACGGCGCATGAATTTTTCGTCGGCGGAGCGGATGACCTCCACGTCCACGCCCACCGGCACATCGGCGACGGCGCAGACGGCGTAGGGGCCGGAGTGGCTGACGGAGACGTATACGCCGTCGGCGTCCGCGGCGGGCTTGCCCGTGTCGTCCCAGCGCAGGGGCGCCTCCCCCTCGCCGCAGCCCAGACGCTGTGCCAGTGCGCGGCGTGCCAGCAGCTCGCCGGCTACGGTGCGCCTGCGGTCGTTCTCCCCGGCGATGTCGCCCACCCGGCGGCGGCGCGCCTCATCCATCATGGCCATGGTCTGGGCCATCGTCTCCTCATCCAGCCGGCGGATATCGTACCAAAGCAGCTCCATCTCTCCTGTTCCTCCCTGTCTTATTTCTTTATGAGGTGAGTATAGCACATCGCCGCGCAGGATGCCAGTATTTTATACGCTTGCTTTTCGGGATAGAAAGGCGTAAACTATCACCGTGTGAAGTTTTTTGTGTAGGAGAAACAACGATGGTTTCTATTGTAGAAGTAACGACCAAGGCGCAGCTGCGCCGCTTTGTAGATTACCCCAATCAGCTGTATAAGGACGTGCCGCAGTTCGTGCCGGCCACCTACGGCGACGATCTGGCGGACTGGGATCGCAGCAAGAACCCGGCCTTTTCCTACTGCGACGCCCGCTGCTGGCTGGCGGAGCGGGACGGGGAGATCGTGGGGCGCATCGGCGCCATCCGCAGCCGCAAGGCCAATGAGAAGTGGGGTACCAACCGGATGCGGTTCACCCAGGTGGACTTCATCGACGATCCGGAGGTGTCCGCCGCCCTGTTCGCCGCCGTGGAGGACTGGGCCAGAGAGCTGGGCTGCGCGGCGGTCCACGGGCCGCTGGGCTTTACCGACATGGACCGGGAGGGTATGCTGGTGGAGGGCTTCGACCGCCGAAGCTGCTTTTTCACTTATTATAACTACCCCTACTATATCGACCACATGACCGCGCTGGGCTATGTGAAGGATGTGGACTGGATCGAGGAGCTGATCACCGTCCCTACGGATGAGAAGATCATCCAGCGGTGGGAGAAGCTGTCGGATTTCGTGCTCAAGCGCAACCACCTGCATATCGTGGAGCCGAAAAACCGGCTGGCGTATCTGCCGCTGCTGAAGCCGTTTTTTGATCTGGTGAACGTGGCCTATGCCCCGCTGTACGGTACGGTGGATCTGACGGAGCAGCAGATCAGGAAATACTCCGCCAAGTTCGCGCCCCTTATCAACCCCAACACCACCTGCTTCGTTATGGACAAGAATGACAGGATGATCGCCTTCGGCGTGGGCGCGCCCAGTCTGGCGGCGGCCATGCAGAAGCACCGGGGACGCCTGTTCCCCACCGGCTGGATCGACGTGCTGAAGGCATTCCGGAAGAACGACACGGTGGATCTGCTGCTCATCGCCGTCCACCCGGACTATCAGGCCCGGGGCGTCAACGCCATCATCCTCAGCAAGACCATGAAGGGCTGCCTGAAGATGGGCATCAAGGAGGCGGAGACCGGCCCCATGCTGGAGCTGAACGAGAAGGTGCAGTCCCAGTGGAAGGATTTCCAGACGGAGCAGCACAAGCGCCGCCGCTGCTTCGTCAAGGAGCTGACCCCTGCTGCCGGAGAGCCGGAGAAGGCAGATGCGCCTGCCGGCGCCGCCGTATAAACGACAAAAAGAGAACGCGGACAGCTGTCCGCGTTCTCTTTTCCGTTTTTTACAGGCCGTAGACCTCGGTGAACTTCTTCTCGAGATAAGCCACATAGCAGTCCGGGTCGAACTTGCCGCAGACCGACTCGAACAGTGCCACGGGATCCTTCATGCAGCCGTACTTCCAGATCTTCTCCTCCAGCCAGTTGTTGATGGGGGTCAGATCGCCGGAACGCACCACGGCGTCCACGTCCAGCTCCTTGGACAGCTCCAGCAGGTACTGCGCGCCGTAGGCCGAGCCGATGGCGTAGGACGGGAAGTAGCCGATGTTGCCGTTGGACCAGTGGGAATCCTGCAGAACGCCCTGCCGGTCGTCGGGGACGTCCACGCCCAGATACTCCTTGTACAGCCGGTTCCACTCGGCGGGTAGGTCGTGGGCGGTGAGGGTGCCGTCGAACATCCGCTTCTCCAGCTCGTAGCGCACCATGATGTGCAGGCAGTAGGTCAGCTCGTCCGCCTCCGTGCGGATGAGAGACGGCTCGGACTTGTTGATCATGCGGTAGAAGTCGTTCTCCGTCACGTTGTCCAGACGAGGGGCGAAATGCGCCTTCAGCCACGGATAGATGACGGAGCAGAACGCCCGGCTGCGGCCGATGATGTTCTCATAGAACCGGGACTGACTCTCGTGGATGCCCATGGACACGCCGTTGCCCAGATTGCTGCGGGCCAGCTCCCGGCCGGTGTGCAGCTCATACAGGGCGTGGCCGCCCTCATGCACCACGGAGTACAGGGACGAGGCCACTATGTCGGCGTGATAGTGGGTGGTGATACGCACATCGTCACGGGAGAAGTTGATGGTGAAGGGATGCTCCGTCTCGCCGATGATGCAGTGATTCCGGTCGATGCCCATGACGCCCATGACGAAATCGGAGAACTCCCGCTGGATGGGGATGGGGAAATCGGCGTGGAGCGGCGTGTCGTCCACCCGGTCGGCGTGGGCGGTGACCCGCTGGATGAGAGGCACCAGCTTCTGCCGCAGGGCGGCGAAAAATTCGTCGCAGGCGGCCACCGTCAGACCCCGCTCATAGTTGTCCAGCAGCGTCTCATAGGGGGCCTTCTCCGGCTCCCAGTACTGGGCGAAGCGCTTCAGCGTGTCGAAGATCTCCTGTAAGTACGGCTCGAACAGGGCAAAATCGTTGTTGGTCTTGGCGGTCTGCCACACGTCGTCGGCGCGGGTGGTCAGCTTCTGGTAGGCCACGAACTCCTCCTCCGGGATGCGGCGGGTGCGGTCGTAGCTGCGCCAGTACTCCTCCACCTTGCGGCGTGTCACGTCGTCCAGCTCCGTGCGGGCGGCCATCAGCGTCTCCAGCATCTCCACAGTGTCCGGCGCGGTGGTCAGCTGATAGTCGATGCGGCTGAGCTCGCCGGTGGTGTCGCTGCGGACGGCGGCTGCGCCCTTGGGCGCCGCGGTGACGCCGTCGTAGTACAAAAGGCCCATGGCGTGAGACAGCGCAAAGCTGGTCTGCTCATAGCTTTTCAGCTTTTCCAATGCTTCGGTAACGGTCATGCTCGTACCTCCTGTTACAGTTGTTGGGGTCAGTATACCATGCCGGAGCAAAAGACACAAGCGGACAAAATCTGAACGGGAAACGCAAAAGATATACAGAAAATTCACAGACGGCGGGAAAGAAACATGATACACTACTCAGCGGAAATATGATTTTTTTACAGGAAAGGACGGGGAATACCTTGGAGCTGAACAAAAAAACCATGCAGCGGATCATGCTGCTCATCACCTTTGCGGTGCTGCTGTTCTGGGGCCTGTACAATATCTCCACCATCGGCGGACTTTTTTCCAACCTGTTTTCCCTGCTGGCGCCGCTGCTCATCGGCGCGTGCATCGCCTTTGTGCTGAATCTGATGATGGTGGGGCTGGAGCGCCTGTGGGATCGGGCGCTGGCCAAGTGGCGCAGCCGCTGGAACGCCAAGCTGAAGCGCCCGGTCTGCCTGACGCTGACCATGGTGCTGTTTCTGGGCATCATCTTTGCCATCTTCTTCATCCTCATCCCCCGCCTGGAAGAGGCGGGCAGCACGCTGGCGGCCAATATCCCCACCTACGTTGACCAGTTTCAGGCGTGGTGGAAAAGCCTCAGCGATTTCGCCGACAGCCACGGCGTGACGCTGCCGGAGCTGACCCTCAGCGCCGAGCAGGTGCGGGACACCATCACCGGCTTCTTGCAGGAGCGGGGCGACAGCGTGGTGAACACCACCCTGAACATCACCTCCTCCATCGTGGGGGCGCTGGTGAACATCCTGCTGGCGCTGGTATTCTCCCTGTATATGCTGGCGCAGAAGGAGACGCTCCTTGCCCAGTCCAAGCGGCTGCTGCGCCGCGCCCTGCCCCGGAGGGCCGCCGACAAGCTGCTGGCGGTGCTGCACCTGACCAACAACGCCTTCTCCAGCTTCGTCACCGGGCAGGTGACGGAGGCCGTGATCCTGGGAACGCTGTGCTGCCTCGGTATGCTACTCCTGGGGCTTCCCTACGCCCTGCCGGTGTCGGTCATCATCGCGGCGCTGTCGCTGATCCCCATCTTCGGCGCGTGGATCGGCGCGGCCACCGGCGCGTTCCTCATCGTGTTCCAAAGCCCCATCAAGGCGCTGACATTCCTGATCTTCCTGCTGCTTTTGCAGCAGGTGGAGGGCAACCTCATCTACCCCCGGGTGGTGGGCAAGTCCGTGGGTCTGCCGGGTCTGTGGGTGCTGGCGGCCGTCACCATCGGCGGCGGCGCCTTCGGCATACTGGGTATGCTGCTGGGCGTGCCGGTCTGCTCCGTCGTCTACTCGCTGGTGCAGGCGTATATCCGCACCAAGCCCGAGGCGGAAGAAAACCAATAGCCGCGCAAGATGCCGTGCGCCCCGCAGGATCAGCCCTGCGGGGCGCTTTTCCTGCCCGGCGTGTTCACAAATAATTAAAATAGCACCTATTGACTTTAAGGGGACGGGGTGGTAAACTCCATTTAGCACTCGAAAAGAAGGAGTGCTAAATGGAGAAAGCTATGGAATTGACAGACCGCAAAAAGCAAATATTGAAGATCGTGGTGGAAAGCTACATCAACACCGCCGAGCCGGTAGGCTCCAAGGCCATTGTGGAACAGATGCCCGGTAAGATCAGCTCCGCCACCATCCGCAACGAGCTGGCGGATCTGGTGGAGCTGGGCTATCTGGAGCAGCCCCACACCTCGGCGGGACGTGTACCGTCCGCCAAGGGCTACCGGCTGTACGTCAACGAGCTGATGGAGCGCAAGGCTCTGTCGGCGGAGGAGACGGCCAAGATCAACGACGCCCTCTCCGGCCAGATGAAGCAGGTGGATCAGGTCATCAGTCAGGCCGGACAGATGGTGTCCAGCTTTGTGGGCTATCCCACCTACGCCGTGGCGGATCACCGCACCGCTGCCACCGTGCAGCGGTTTGAGCTGATCGCCGTGGACGAGGGCAGCTTCATCGCCGTGGTGATGCTGTCGGATAACCGGGTCAAGAGCCAGCTGATGCGCTTGGAGCTGCCGGTGGATGCCGACACGCTGCCCCAGCTGAGCCACCTCTTGAACACCCACTTCACCGGCGTGGGCGCGGAGAAAATGAACGCCACGCTGATGAGCCTTTCCGAGCAGGTGTCCGGCCAGTGGTTCCTGCTTCTGAACCGGGTGACGGAGTACGCCTGCACGCTGCTGGAGGAAGCCCAGCACCAGCAGGTATTCACCAACGGCGCCAGCCAGCTTTTGAAGTTCCCGGAGTTCCGGGACATCGACAAGGCCCACGATCTCATGAGCTTCATGGTGGATAATAAGGAGGATCTCCCGGTGCCGCAGAGCGACGCGCCCATGCAGATCCTCATCGGCCCCGAAAACGTCAACGATGCGTTGAAGGAGAGCAGCGTGGTCATCGCCAGCTACGATATCGGCGATAATATGCGCGGTCTTGTGGGTGTGGTCGGCCCCACCCGTATGGACTATGCCGCTGTGGCGGCAAGACTCAGCTACTTTGCCGAGAGCCTGAGTCGTATGTTTGGCAAAAAACAGCTACCGGAGGATACACAATGAGCGAGAAGGATATGAAGGAGACCCCCATGGAGGAGACGCCGGAGACGGCGGAGCAGCCCGCAGCTCCTGTTGAGGAGACGGCGGCTGCGGAGGAGACGTTTACCGTCACCAAGTCCCAGATGGAGCAGATGGAGCAGCTGGCCAAGGTGCTGGCGGACGCCAACGACAAATACCTCCGTCTGGCGGCGGAATATGACAACTACCGCAAGCGCACCACCCGCGAAAAGGAGCACGTCTACGGCACGGCCAAGGCCGACACCATCAAGCCGTTTCTGACGGTGTTGGACAATCTGGAGCGCGGTGTGCAGCAGTGCGAGGAGGGCGACGGCCACCGGCAGGGTCTGGAGATGATCTGCAAGCAGTTCTTTGAGGTGCTGAGGCAGATGGGTGTCACCGAGATCCCGGCGCTGGGTCAGCCCTTCGACCCGGAAAAGCACAACGCCGTGATGCACACGGAGGACGAGTCCGTGGGCGAGAACACCATCGTAGAGGTGTTCCAGAAGGGCTTCATGATCGGAGATAAAGTGCTGCGCTTCGCCATGGTGAAGGTGGCAAACTGAAAGGAGTATTTCTATGAACGAAAAGAAGCTGTATAAGAGCAGTACGGACAAGAAGCTGGCCGGCGTCTGCGGCGGCATCGCGGAGTATTTCAACATCGACTCCACGCTGGTGCGTCTGGGCTGGGTGGTGTTCAGCCTGCTGGGCGGCAGCGGTCTGCTGGCGTATATCATCGCGGCGATCATCATGCCCGACCGTCCCTATTAAATCAGTCAATAAATAAATTTGAGATAAACATTTCAGGAGGCAATCATTATGTCTAAAGTTATCGGTATCGACCTCGGTACGACCAATTCCTGCGTAGCCGTGATGGAAGGCGGCGAGGCAGTTGTTATCCCCAACGCGGAGGGCAACCGCACCACCCCGTCCGTGGTGGCATTCAGCAAGACCGGCGAGCGTATGGTGGGTCAGGTGGCAAAGCGTCAGGCCATCACCAACCCCGAGCGCACCATCTCCTCCATCAAGCGTGAGATGGGCACCGATCACCGCGTCACCATCGACGACAAGAGCTACACCCCGCAGGAGATCAGCGCCATGATCCTGCAGAAGCTGAAGGCGGACGCCGAGGCTTATCTGGGCAGCCCCGTCACCGAGGCGGTCATCACCGTTCCCGCCTACTTTACCGACTCCCAGCGTCAGGCCACCAAGGACGCCGGTAAGATCGCCGGCCTGGACGTGAAGCGTATCATCAACGAGCCCACCGCCGCCGCACTGGCCTACGGTGTGGACAAGGAGCAGTCCCAGAAGATCATGGTCTACGACCTGGGCGGCGGCACCTTCGATGTGTCCATTCTGGAGATCGATGACGGCGTCATCGAGGTGCTGGCCACCGCCGGCAACAACCGTCTGGGCGGCGACGACTTTGACCAGTGCGTGATGAAGTATCTGGTCAGCGAGTTCAAGCGCACCGACGGCATTGACCTCAGCGGCGACAAGGTCGCCATGCAGCGCCTGAAGGAGGCCGCCGAGAAGGCCAAGATCGAGCTGTCCGGCGTGACCACCAGCAACATCAACCTGCCCTATATCACCGCCGACGCCACCGGCCCCAAGCATCTGGACGTGACGCTGACCCGCGCCAAGTTCAATGAGCTGACCGGTCATCTGGTGGACGCCACCATGGGTCCCGTGCGTCAGGCCATGTCCGACGCGGGCCTGAAGCCCTCCGACCTCGCCAAGGTGCTGATGGTGGGCGGCTCCAGCCGCATCCCCGCCGTGGTGGAGGCTGTGAAGAACTTCACCGGCTCCGACCCCTTCAAGGGCATCAACCCCGATGAGTGCGTGGCCATGGGCGCCGCCCTGCAGGCCGGCGTGCTGACCGGCGACGTCAAGGGTCTGCTGCTGCTGGATGTCACCCCCCTGTCTCTGGGTATCGAGACCATGGGCGGCGTCTGCACCCGTCTGATCGAGCGCAACACCACCATCCCCGTCAAGAAGAGCCAGATCTTCTCCACCGCCGCCGACAACCAGACCTCCGTGGAGGTCAACGTGCTGCAGGGCGAGCGTGAGATGGCAGCTGCCAACAAGAGCCTGGGCCGCTTCCATCTGGACGGCATCGCTCCGGCCCGCCGCGGCGTGCCTCAGATCGAGGTGACCTTCGATATCGACGCCAACGGCATCGTCAACGTGTCCGCCAAGGATCTTGGTACCGGCACCGAGCAGCATATCACCATCACCTCCTCCTCCAACATGAGCAAGGAGGACATCGAGCGGGCCGTCAAGGAGGCCGAGCAGTATGCCGCCGAGGACGCCAAGATCAAGGAGAAGGTGGAGATCCGCAACCAGGCCGATCAGCTGGTCTATCAGGCGGAGAAGACCCTCGGCGAGGTGGGCGACAAGATCCCCGAGAGCGAGAAGGCGCCTGTGCAGGCCGGTCTGGATAAGCTGAAGGAGACCCTGAAGGGCGAGGATACCGACGCCATCAAGGCCGCCACCGAGGAGCTGACCCAGCTGTTCTACAAGATGAGCGAGAAGCTGTACCAGCAGCAGGCACCGCAGGGCGACCCCAACATGGGCGGCCAGCCGGGCGGCGACCCCAACGGCGGTCAGCAGTACTACGATGCCGACTACAAGGTAGTCGATGACGACGAGCAGAACAAGTAACACATATCCCACAAGAGGGACAGGGCTTCCTGTCCCTTCTTGTGGTGTTATCACCCCTTTGAGTGGAGAGAAGTACGATGGCAGAAAACAAACGTGATTATTACGAGGTTCTCGGCGTCAGCAAGGGCGCGTCGGAGGACGAGATCAAAAAAGCATATAA
>OGNC01000766.1_pt1 | contig 18580 bp, 21 predicted proteins | sample 1573311 | NCBI WGS metagenome assembly OGNC01 (sample SAMEA2581889, study PRJEB24529) | metagenome | biome: Human gut stool | place: China | collected 2011
AGTGAGCAGGTCTTTGAAAAGGCCGTCAAAAAGTTCCTGGAGGAAATCCAGAAAAGCCAGAAGCCCAAAATCTACCGCGGCAGGCAGAGCCTTAAACAGCTTGCCAGCCAGAACGCCGGTCTTGCCAATATCGAGATCAGTGACAAGAATATCAAGGCTTTCTCCCGTGTGGCGAAGAAATACCATGTGGATTTTGCCTTGAAGAAGGACACCACTGCAGAGCAGCCTCGTTACCTGGTCTTTTTCAAAAGCCGGGACGCGGATGCCATCACAGCGGCATTTCAGGAGTTTGCCAGCCGGAAAATGAGCCGTGAGGAAAAGCCCTCCATCCGGGAACGGCTGACCCAGGCGAAGGAACAGGCGGCGGAGAAAGTGGAACACCGCACCATTGACCGGGAGAAAGTAAAGGTCAAAGATCGGAGCGTGCAGAGATGAACATGAAAAAAATGTTTTTGCTGAACCTTCCGTATCTTCTGTTCGTGTATCCCTTCGATAAGCTGGCACAGGCTTTCCGGCTTGCGCCCGGTGCTAACCTCTCCGGCAAGCTGCTTTCCATTGGCAGCGGCTTTTCCGCTGCCTTTTCAAATGCCCTGCCGAGTTTTAACCCTATGGATTTGCTTATCGGCATTGTCGGGGCTGTCGTTATCCGGCTTGCGGTCTATGTGAAAGGCAAGAACGCAAAGAAATACCGTAAGGGCATGGAGTACGGCTCTGCACGTTGGGGCAATGCCGAGGATATAAAGCCATATATCGACCCCATGTTTGAAAATAACGTGCTGCTGACGCAGACCGAAAGGCTGATGATGTCAAGCCGCCCGAAGCACCCGAAATATGCACGAAACAAAAATGTGCTTGTCATCGGCGGCTCCGGCAGCGGCAAGACGAGGTTTTTTGTAAAGCCCAACTTAATGCAAATGCACAGCAGCTATGTAGTCACTGACCCGAAAGGAACGGTTTTAATCGAGTGCGGGAAGCTCTTGCAGCGGGGCGGGTACAAAATCAAGGTGCTGAACACCATCAATTTCAAGAAATCCATGCGGTACAATCCCTTTGCCTATCTGCGCAGCGAAAAGGATATTTTGAAACTGGTAAATACCATTATCGCCAACACCAAAGGCGACGGGGAAAAATCCGGGGAGGATTTCTGGGTGAAGTCGGAACGGCTTTTTTACTGCGCCCTTATCGGCTATATCTGGTATGAAGCCCCGGAAGCCGAAAAGAATTTCACGACGCTGCTTGAAATGATAAATGCGTCGGAAGCCCGTGAGGACGACCCGGAATTTCAAAGCCCGGTTGACCTTATGTTTGAACGCTTGGAGGAAAAAGACCCGGAGCATTTTGCAGTACGCCAGTATAAGAAATTTCTGCTGTCCGCAGGAAAGACCCGAAGCTCTATTCTCATTTCCTGCGGTGCGCGGCTTGCCCCGTTTGACATACGGGAACTGCGCGAACTAATGGAAACCGACGAAATGGAGCTTGACACCATAGGCGACCGCAAAACGGCACTGTTCGTTATCATTTCTGATACGGACGATACGTTCAACTTTGTTGTGTCTATCCTCTACACGCAGCTTTTCAACCTCTTGTGTGATAAGGCTGATGATGTGTACGGCGGCAGGCTTCCCGTTCATGTGCGCTGCCTGCTTGACGAGTTTGCAAATATCGGGCAGATACCAAAATTTGAAAAGCTCATTGCCACCATACGAAGCCGTGAAATATCGGCTTCTATTATTTTGCAGTCGCAGTCACAGCTAAAGGCAATTTACAAGGATAACGCCGATACCATAGTCGGCAACTGCGATACGACCCTGTTCTTGGGCGGCAAGGAGAAAACCACGCTAAAGGAAATGTCAGAACTTTTGGGAAAGGAAACCATTGACAGCTTCAACACTTCCGAAACCCGCAGCAATCAGAAATCCTACGGGCTGAACTATCAGAAATTAGGAAAAGATATGCCATACTTGTTGATGAAGAGTTCAGTTGCCTTGAATTTTACATGAACAGGGACACGATCAGCTGGATTCTGAAAAAGGTAGGATGTCTGTCAGAAATAACAGCATATCTTTTTTGAGCCACTCACTGGATTACCCAGCGGGTGGTTCTTTTATTAACGCTTCTGTCTGCCATTCCGGTTGGGAGGAATTGGGCTGCCCTTTCCCCGCATACTTTTAGTTCGTTTTGCTTTTTTGGATTTTCTGAGGATTCCCAAAAAGGCAGTAAATTCCGCAGAAGTCAGTTTCTCATAAGGAATTTCCATCTGGTCGCAGAAAACCTGAATAAAGGCTTCCTCTCCGCTGGTTCCCGTCTGCACAAGCTTTTCAAACTTTTGCCGGACTTCGGCTACGGTTTCCTGCCGTTCATCAGCGGTGGTAGCGTCGTTTGTGTGTGCTGTTTGGATGTCTTTTACGATCTTGTCAATGTCTTTATGGACGATGTGATTGAAATAATCCTCTCCGTCTATCTGTGCGACTTCAAGGGTTCGCATATAAAGGTCATCGTCTCCCGGCGCATAGCTTTCCATGACGCTCTGCCGGGCAGCTTCCAGTTCCAGATTCATCTGGCTGACACGCATACCGGCGATACGGTCAGCGATAACGGTAATGTCCGTCATGAGCCGGGGAAAACCTTCATGGGTGGCAAGCTCGCAGAGCAGACGGTTGTTGATCCTGCCGCTTCTTAATAGCTCAATCATTTCATCGCTCAAATGGAGCGACTGGAGATCAGAATTAGGGATGGTCTTATTTTCCGACAGCCCCATCAGATAGTCGGTGGACACGCCGTAAAACTCTGCCAGCGTTGCAATCGCAAATGGGCTGATGTCCTTGTAGTCATCGCCCTCATATTTCCCCAGCGCCGACTTGGACAGGCCGGTTTGTTCTGCCAGCTGTTCCAGTGTCAGGTGCTTATCCACCACCCGCAGGTCTTTGAGCCGTTCCGGGATTGACAGTTTTGTGTACATCAAAGCACCCCCTCTCGTCAACATTTTTCAATATTTTTTTCATTATAGCACGTTTCCGAGAGCGTGGAAATATGCGGTTTTTGTGCGCTATTCCAACGTCTTGGACATACGGGAGCAGCCCCCTTTTTTCGGTAAACTGGTTCTTGTCAGGAGACACAGAACCTTGAAAATCGAATGACCGGCTGCAAGGGGTATGACCTCCGGGGAAGTGACGCGATAAAAGGGTTCCCGCAAAATCATGGATTTTGTGACGACGGGAGCGCACCAAAGAGGACAATACGCCGGGAGAAAATCCGGGCAGGAGCGGCTTGCAGACAGACCGGCAGATAGAAAAGTAAACCATGCGGGGCATACCGCACCGCAGCAAATGAATGGAGGTAGATCATTATGAAACTGAATATGAAGGAAAAGAAAATTCTTTACGCTTACGCCTGCCCCAGCCATCACAACACAGTGACAAGGCTGAAATGGCTGACAGCGCTGACCGTTGACCCGGAGGCTAAAGGGCAGATGCTTCATCTGACCAGGAAAATTGAGTCAGAGACAGACGAAAGCTGGTACGACAGCTTCTATCACTGCCTACGCATGGAGATGGATGAGTATTACCGGATCAAGCACCGCCTGCGTGTGCTGAAAGCAAACACCGATTATGAGGAGGAACTGTATGAGGAAGCTGTCTAAATATGAAAAAGAAACCATCATCAACTGGAACGAGGGCGAGAACATTGCCAGTATTTACACCTTCAACGCCAGCTTAAAACGCAGGCTGGAAGATTTCAGTAGGAAGTATCCGCTATTGTGTAGGTTGGAGCGCAGCACACCGGAAGGCAGCGCGACCTATGTGCTGGACAAATCCCGCCTTTCTATCCGGCTGGTGCCGCCGTACAGTGAAGAACGGCTGGCGGCTGCAAGGGAGTACGCAAAGGAACATGGCTTTCAAGTCATACAGACAGAAGAAAAAATTGCTTGAAATGAGGGCGATTTACCAAAAAATACCGGGTCTGCACCCAGTATTTTGAACGGTAATCCCCGCAGGCGTATTCCGTATCCACTTCCTGCGATTGGTGCAGATGTATGGATACGGAGCCGGAAAAGCTGGCGGACACCGTATCAGCGGTGGATGCCGGTTTTTCCGGTGCAGGAGTACAGAGGGATGCAATCCCTTTGTGGCTGGGTGCAGGGGCGGCAGCGCACTGCTGGGGTCAAGGGGCAACGCCCATTGGCAGGTTAAGGGCGGCAGCCATTATCGGGTCAAGGACGAAGTGCCTTGGCGGGTTGAGGGCGGCAGTCCCATCGGGTCAAGGGTGAAACGCCTTGCCCAGGGAAAGTTGATGCCTGCGTCAACTTGTACTGGGTATTACCTGACGCAAAATTCCGCAGGTTTGGCGGCTTCGCCGCCCTCCCCAGCCCGGAACAGCTTTGCAGGAAGGAGGAAAAATGTTTGAAATTAACAAGGCACAATGGGCGCTCCGGGAAGCATGGCACTTACAATCCCCGTCACAATGACCGCCGGTTCGATGTAGAAAACAGCGAACACATTGACGCTGAGCGTGCCAGACAAAATGTGTACTGGGACTGCTACCGGGGATTTACCACCCACGACTTTCGGGATAACCCGGAGCAGCCGGATTTCAGCTTTGAGGAAATTGAGCGGATGTATTACTACGAGCATTATGCCGACCATGTAAATGCCCAGAACGCCCGGAATGAGAAAACCCGGCATATTGAGCGCAACCGTACTGTGGATGACCTCTTGAAAAATAACAAGACCTGTCCGGAAGAAAGCATCTACCAGATCGGCACGATAGAGGAATCCGTCTCACCGGAAACGCTGGCGCTCATCGTCAGTGAATTTTATGAAGAATTTGAGCGCCGTTTCGGTTCTCATATCCACATTTTAGACTGGGCGCTCCATCTGGATGAGGGAACACCGCATATTCACGAGCGCCATGTGTTCGACTGTGAAAATCGGTATGGAGAATTGTGTCCCCAGCAGGAAAAGGCGCTGGAGGAACTGGGTATCCCTCTCCCAAAACCGGAGCAGCCCAAAGGAAAGCACAATAACCGGAAACAGACTTTCGATGCAGTCTGCCGGACAATCCTGTTTGACATTGCCAAACGGCATGGACTTCATCTGGAACAGGAGCCGTCCTATGGTGGGCGTGACTATCTGGAAAAGCAGGATTATATCCTGATGAAGCAGAAAGAACAGATGGCGGCGCAGGAGCAAAAGCTGGAAGAACTGACGCTCAAAATCGAGGATGTGGAGACGCTGTTGGAGGATGTTTCCGATGTGGCCTATGACAAGGCAGTGGAGGTCGTGACAGACAAGGTACGGGAACAGACCCAGCTTGAGGATTTGGAAGTGATCGAGAAATACCGAAAGAGCGTGGTATCCCCCAATGCAAAAAATTCGCCGGAAGTGGTGAAGATTGCAAATACCCTACTGGGAAGGGCACGGGAAAAATTACAGCAGTCCGCAGAAAAGATTCTCAAAAAGGTGCAGGCTGTGCTGCTGAAGCCGGAGGTCAAGCAGGCTGGCAAAGAGCAGATTAAGAAAAAAGCCAGAGAATCCATCAAAGAGAAGCTGGCGAAAGGCAAATTGGACGCTGACCGGAAGAACCGGGAGCGATGGGAACGTGAGGGGCGGATCGCCCCGACAAAAAAACAGGATATGGAGTTGTAAGGCATCTGATTTTCTGAGGAAACCGGGTGCCTTTTGTTTTGTTTGGAGGTGGGGAAATCGAATGTATTTGAAACAGTAAAGCAGTCTGTCACGACAAGACAGGCTGCGGAATTTTATGGGATTCCAGTAGGACGGAACGGGATGGCCTGTTGTCCTTTTCACGATGACAGACATCCCAGCATGAAGGTGGACAGGCGGTTCCATTGCTTTGCCTGTCAGGGGGACGGAGATGTGATTGATTTCACTTCCCGCCTCTTTGGACTGGGCAGTAAGGAAGCTGCCTTGAAGCTGGCAGAGGATTTCTCTGTCAGTCTTGACAGCAAAGGTCATGGTCCGCCACGAAAGGCAATCATCAAAAGAAAAATCAGCGAGGAAGTGCGATACCGGCAGGCAGAGCAGAAATGTTTTCGGGTGCTGTGCGATTACCTGCGTCTGCTGGAACGCTGGAAAGAAGAATATGCTCCCAAACAGCCGGAGGATGACTGGCATCCCCTGTTTGTGGAGGCTCTGCACAGGCAGCCATATATCGAATATCTGCTGGATATTCTCCTGTCTGACAGCATAGAAGAACGTGCTTCCGTGGTTGCTGAGTATGGAAAAGAGGTGAAGAAAATTGAGCAGCGAATATCAGAATTTACCGCCAGCCACCCGGCAGGCTGTGATGAGCGCAGCCGAGGCCATAGCGCCGGAACAGAGCGCCCAAGATGTGCGGGAGAGCCTTTCTGTCACCGATAAGGGAAAAACCGCCAATACCATCGACAACTGCCGGATCGTGTTCTGCTGTGATCCGCTCCTGCGGGATGCTATCCGGTTAAATCTCCTGACCGACCGGGTGGACATTGTACGGGATTTGGGCTGGCGCAGGAACACCAGCGCCTTAACAGATACCGATGTGAAATATCTTCTCCTCTATTTTGAGCAGAACTACGAGCTGACCAGTGAGAAAAAGATCACAGCTGCACTTTCCATTGTAGCAAACGAAAATTGCTATCACCCGATTCAGGATGTGCTGAACAGCCTTGTCTGGGACGGGACACCCCGCATCCGTTCCTGCCTGCACCACTTTCTTGGCGCTGATGAAAGCGACTATGTGGAAGAAATGCTGAAACACTTCCTGCTGGGCGCTATCCGCCGGGTATTCCGTCCCGGTTCCAAATATGAGGAAATGCTCTGTCTGGTAGGCGGCCAAGGTGCCGGGAAGTCCACTTTCTTCCGCCTGCTGGCAATCCGGGACGAGTGGTTTTCCGATGACCTGAAAAAGCTGGACGATGACCGGGTGTTCCAGAAGCTGCAAGGCCACTGGATCATCGAGATGTCGGAAATGCTTGCCACCAGCAGCGCAAAGAGCATTGAAGAAATTCGCTCCTTTATCAGCCGACAGAAGGAAACCTACCGAACGCCTTATGAATCCCAGCCCAAAGACCGGCTGCGGCAGTGTGTGTTCGGCGGTTCTTCCAACACATTGGACTTCCTGCCGCTGGATCGGGCCGGGAACCGGCGCTTTCTCCCAATCATGATTTACTCGGAGAATGCGGAGGTTCATATTTTGGAGGACGAGGATGCTTCCAGAGCCTATCTTTTGCAGGTGTGGGCAGAAGCCATGACCATTTACCGCAGCGGACAGTATTCCATGAAATTCAGCAAGAGCATCCAGCGTCAGCTGGTGGAGGTGCAGAAGGACTTCATGCCGGAGGATACGGAGGCCGGGCAGATACAGGGCTTTCTGGAACACTACACTGGGAACATGGTCTGTTCCAAGCAGCTGTTCAAGGAGGCGCTGGGGCATACCTTTGACCAGCCGAAGCGGTGGCAGCTGCACAATATCAACGAGATCATGAACACAGTCGTGACCGGCTGGAAGCCTTTCTCCAATCCCAGGATGTTCGCCGGGTACGGCAGGCAAAAGGGTTGGGAATGTGACAATTTCGACAACAAACTGTCCGACAACGAAGGCGGATTTGTGGAACTGAGCGAGGAAGAATGCCGCCAGCTGGAACTTCCGAAGGAGTGGATTGCCTGAGAATGATGGTCTGTTGCCGGGATGGTTGCCAGTTGGTTGCCGGGTTCGTTGCTGGCAAATCTATGGTTTTGATATAGAAAAAGCCCATAAATAAAGGATTTTTCACAAGTATTTTCTGTCCGGCAACGAAAGCAACGAGATTTTACAAGAAAACTTATCAAGCAAAGATTGACAGTCAGATATTCATTTACAGGTTTTTATAGGCTGGTTGCCGGACTTCGTTGCCGGCACACGGTTATCTGGACTGTCACACTATGGAGGTAGCCTATGGAGAAAAACAAGAAGCAGAATAAAAAAGTCCGGTTCGTGGTGGTTCGGGAGTTTTCCGGGGACAAAACCATGCGGGAAGCCTTTGAGCAGCTGATCGAGCGCCAGACCTGCGAACACTTCGAGGAATGGTTAGAACATCGGGAAATGGCACAAAAAGCGGCGTAAAGCGGTTGAATCAGGAACGGGGACATGGTATTATAATGGTATCGTGTCCCTGTTCATAGAAGGAGAACACTATGAGCAGGAAAAAACAAGTCAATCAAAAAATCACAGCGCTTTACTGCCGTATCTCTCTGGACGATGGCAGCGATAATGAGAGCATGAGCATTAGCAACCAGAAACTTATGCTCCGGGACTTTGCCGAAAAAAACGGGATGTTCCAGTATGAGTATTATGTGGATGACGGTTATACAGGCCGCAACTTCAACCGTCCTTCCTTTCAGCGTATGATTGCTGATATTGAGGCGGGAAAGATTGGCTGTGTCATCACAAAAGACCTGTCCAGACTGGGCAGAAATTATATCGAGGCCGGCAGCTATATCGAAATCTTTTTCCCCAAACACAATGTACGATATATCGCCATTACAGACGGAGTTGACAGCCTGACCCGCCAGGAAATGGACATCACGCCCTTTAAGAATATCCTGAATGATATGTACAGCCGGGATATTTCCAAAAAGGTGCTGGCGGGGCGTATGACCCGTTCCCGGCAGGGAAAGTTTTGTGGTGGGCAGCCGCCTCTCGGATTGATGCGTGACCCGGATGACCGGGGGCATTTGATCCTTGACCCGGAGACGGCGCCGGTGATCCGAAAAATCTATGACATGGCGCTGGACGGCTGGGGCTGTATGCGGATCGCAAAGCAGCTCATGGATGACAAGGTTCCTATCACGAGGGTAAAGAGCAATACGGAATGTGACGTCAACTATTATGCGTGGGGCGGTGCAAGGATCAGTCATATCCTGCGAAACCCATTCTATAAGGGCGCACATCTGGTCTGCCGGACACATCAGAAAGGGATTCGTTCCAACACCTATGACATTATCCCCCGTGAGGACTGGGAAATCATTGAGGATTGCCATGAAGCAATCGTTTCCCCGGAAGAATGGGAGCAGGTGCAGTCAATCATTGACCGCAGACCTACCATTATGAAAGGCAACTCCTGTCCCTTCTATAACCTGTTCCACGGTATCATTTACTGTGCTACCTGCGGAAAGTCCATGCAGGTGCGGTATGAAAAGGTGGGCAGAACCGGAAAAAACCGTTTTACCGGCGAGATGCGGGAGCCGATTGACAAGGCGTATTATATCTGCCAGACCTACAACCGGCTGGGCAAGAACGCCTGCACCAGCCATAAGATCGAGGCAAGGGATTTGTATGACCTTGTTCTGAAGGACATTCAGGAACTGGCGGCACAGGCTCTCAAAGATGCCGACGCATTTTATCAGCGACTGAGCAGCCGGATGGAGCGCCGGTATCTGATAGACGCTTCCCAGACGCAGAAAGAACGCCAGCGGCTGGAAGCCAGAAATCAGGAGATTGACGGGATGTTCCTGAGCCTTTACACCGATAAGGCTAAAGGGATACTGACCGAGCAGCGTTTTATGAAGCTGACGGCGGCGCTGGAACAGGAGCAGGAAGCCAACCAGAAGCGCCTGCAAGACCTGATGTTGATGATGCGACACTCTGACGAACAGGAAAGCGAAGTCCGCACCTTTATCCGGGAAATCCGGCGCTACGCCGCCATTGAAGAACTGGACGAGGCGGTGCTGAACCGGCTCATCAGCAAGATTCTGGTGGGTGAAGTCAAGAAGATTGACGGACAGAAAGTGCAGGAAGTCAGGATCATTTATAACTTTGTCGGAGAAATCCCGGAGATTACAGAATAATCAGTGATCCCCATCTCTCAATTAATGAGGGATGGGGATTTTTTCTTTGCCGTCGTCCGGCAGATGTTACATTAAATTTTCCAAAGTGGATTGCAATTATAATTCATTGATTGTTTCAGTAATTGCCATGTTTCGAATCCGCTTCGCTGGGGCATGAACCGCAAGAGCTGCGGCAGCAAATACGAATAGAATGATAAGGCAGAGCGTCATTCCTGGCAGATGCCATGTCATGCCAAAATAGCGTGTAATGAGTCGAGCGTACAGCATACGGCTCAGCAGCAGACCGGCAATACAGCCGACAATCAGCCCGGAAACAGCATAGGTAAAGGCTTCCGCAGCAACCATCCGAGTAAGCTGACTGCCATCCATTCCAATTGCACGCATGACGCCATACTGCTTTGTACGGGCAGAAACGCTCATCGAAATGCTGTTGACAATATTAAAAAGAGAAATCAGTCCAATAATCGCCAGAAAACCATATACGACAATTCTGGAAGCCAGATAGGTAGCAGCTTCCTGCGAATTACGCTCTCGCACATCCGATACAATGATCTCGTCTGTTGCAAGGTGGGCAATTTGCATTACAGTCTGCTCTGTTGCTGAATCGTTCAGCAAAACGCCGATCATATTATAGTTCTGCGCTCCGACCAGACGGTCAAATAGCGCCTGTGGGCAGATGACTGTAACATCATCCGGGAACATTCCCTCCGAAAAAGCCCCCACAATGGTAAGGTCTCTTCCGCTTATATAAACGGTATCTCCAACCTTCAACGGGTTGTTTTTATTATAGATCGTCATGACTTCGTTGCTGCTGGCTGCCTGATCGGCCATCCTGCCTGCTACAACGAGATCCCTGCTTTTTTCCATCATAAAATCATCGTAGGAACCCAGCACCACATGCTCTACCTCTTTCTGCGGACTGCTGGCAGGAGTGTTGGTAAGACCGGTTGCGCCCCAGACATACCCAACACCCGGAATCGCACGCAGCTGTTCTGCCATACTGCGGGACAATACCTGTTCGTTTCCGTACCCGTTCAAGAGAATATCCGGCTGCCACGGAGCTTGACCGGGCAAAAGCAAGCCGGCAAATTTAAGCAGTACAGAAAAGCAGAGCACCAAAACAATACTGAGTGCAAAAGAAGATGTCATTAAAAACAGGTTCTTTTTACCGGCAATGGCGTGATGGGCTCCCAACGACAACTCGATTTTTCCAAAGCTATAGTTTGAAGCATGACGCGAAGCGGAAAGATTCTCTCCCGTGCCGGAGACCGCCGCCACAGGTGAGACCCGTGCCGCCCGTCGCGCCGGTGACTCTGCCGCCAGCAGGACGGTCACGATACCGACCACGATGCCACTGACTAAACCTACAGGACTGATTTGAAAAACCGGTGTTGTGGAAAACTCGCCACCGATGCCATAATGCAGCGCCGCGCAAATGCTCCAGCTGGCAAGTGTGCCAAGCAGAACGCCTACGGGCACAGCCGTTTTGCACCAGTTAAGCGCTTCTAAACGGACAAATCGGATAATTTGAGATTTGCTCATGCCGATACAGCGCATCATTCCGAAGAACTGGATTCGTTGTGCCAGATTGCTGTTCATGCTGCCGGAGATCATCAGTACACCTGCCAGAAGAACCAGCACAAACAGAACTGCGGCAAGGCTGTAAACATTTTTTGCGGCGCTGCTATCGCTATGTCCGGCGATAGCCATCACACCGGTGTTTTCTGAGACAGCATTTTCCGGCAGGTTATGCTGTGCCGTCAGTTCCGGGATTGCTTTAGCTGCCTTAGACGCGCTGGTAAACTGGACATAATATGACGTTTGAAGATTATGGACGTTGTTCTGCTCCATCAGCGCTGCAAATGCTGTGCGCGGCAGGTAGGCATCCATCAAAGAATATTGCCCGGAATAGTAGCTTTCCTCCACACCGCCCAAACCGGACACTGTAAAATCCCAGTCTCCGGACGGCGTACGTAGTGTAACAGTGTCCCCAACTGCAACTTGAAGGACACGCGCTGCATTGCTGCTGAGCATGATTTCGCCCATTCCCTGCGGAAAGCGTCCTTCGGCGGCACCAGTTGAATTCATTGTCAGATAGGATTCATCAATACCATAAAGTACAACCCTTTTTCCGTCCATGCGGTAGGGCAGTTCTCCGTCCGGGTTAAATATCGTAACTGCACCAATCGAAACCACATCATCCCGCTCCGCAATTTTCAGGGCTGTTTCTTGAGAAATGCCGTCCAACTCTATGTGCCAACTTCCGTTTTTGCCGGTCATTCGGTCGCTTTGGGTTCGAATCATCATATCCGCCACGCTAAAAATTGCTGTCACCAGAAATATCGAAATAATGACACACAGAATGGTCATCCGATTCTGCCGTTTCCGCACCTTTGCAGAGATCGGCACAAGGCTTAAATAGCTTTTCATTCCCGGCACCTCCCAAAATCGGTGAGGTTACCGTCCGATACCTGCAATACCCGGTCAGCCGTTTGCGCGATACTACGGTTGTGGGTAATCATAATAATCGTCTGCTCATACTTTTTGGATGCTTCTTTCAGCAGGGCAATGACCTCGCTGCTGTTCTGGGTGTCCAGATTGCCGGTCGGCTCGTCAGCCAGGATCAGGGCTGGCCGGGTAATGAGCGCACGGCCAATCGCCACACGCTGCTGCTGTCCGCCGGAGAGCTGGCTGGGCAGATGGTTCCGGCGCTCTTTCAGGTTCAGTACCGCAAGAAGTTCTTCCAGATATTTCTTATCCGGCTTCTGGTAGTCCAGCAGCACCGGGAAGATGATGTTCTGCTCCACCGTTAACTCCGGCACAAGGTTAAACGCCTGAAAGATAAAGCCAATGTTCCTGCGGCGGAATACCGTCAGCTTGCGCTCGTCCATGGCAAAAATGTCCTTACCGTCGATCAGCACCTTGCCGGTCGTGGGCGTGTCCAGCGCGCCGATCATGTTCAGCAGCGTACTTTTGCCGGAACCGGATTCCCCCACGACGGCCACATATTCCCCCTTGGGAACGGAAAAACTGACATCCTTCAAAGCCTTGACTGCGGTTTCTCCGCTGCCATAGGTCTTACAAATGTTTTTGACCTCTAATAAATTCATCGTGCATATACCTCTTTCTTCATGTTTTGCGAAATAGGCGGGCTGCTTTTGTTTTTCCTGCCTATGAGGAAAGGATAGCACCGAAATATTACTGTAACCCTACACTCAGCCTACAATTTTGTAGGAATTAAAAAATTCATGGTGAAGGTCGTGCCTTTTCCAAGTTCACTGTCCACCTCAATCGTGCCGCTATGGGCTTCCACGATGGTCTTTGCCAGCGGCAGGCCCAGCCCGATGCCCTGCTTGTCCTGGGAAAAGCGGCTGCGGTAGAACCGCTTGAAAATATGGTGCAGGTCCTCCGGATGGATGCCGCAGCCGTTGTCCTTTACGGCGATCTGAACGGCATTGGGCAGAGCTTTCCATGTAATATGAACCGCGTCGCCGCTCTCCGTATGGTCGAGGGCGTTTTTCACGATGTTGTCAATGGCCTCGGTCAGCCAGTCGCGGTCGCAGAAAAGAAGGACCTCCTCCGGGCCGGACAGGACAAGTTCTTTATGCTCCTGTTTGGCCCGGTATGCGAAATGCAGCTCAACATCCCGCAGCATATCCGCCACATTCTCGGCCCCCTTTTCCAGCGTGACGGAACCGGCGTCCAGCCTTGTGATCTTCAGCAGGCTCTGCACCAGCGTTTCCATGCGGTCAAGCTCCTGCTCAGACAGGTCAGCAAATTCTTTCACGGAGGACGCTTCTATATCTTCCTCATGAAGCAGGCCATTATAAATATTCAGTGCCGCCAGCGGTGTTTTCAGCTGGTGGGAAATATCGGAGATCGTATTTTTCAAAAATTCCTTTTCCCGAAGCTCGTTATCTGCGTGGGCGTTCAAAACCGCCGCCAGGGAATTGACGGAATGGAACAGCCGATATAGCTCCCCCTCACTGTCGCATTCAATACGTGCGTTGCTATCCCCGTCAAGATACACATTGATCTGGGATACCGCCTGTTCCATGATCTTATTCTGCTTTTTGAAATAGGAGCAGCAAACCACCCATATAGCCGCCGCTGCCAACAAAAAAATAAACAGCAGGCACAAAGAAAGCCTTTGATAGCGCAGCCATAAAAAGCCCTGTGCCAGCAGGAGGGATGCTGCCCAGATAACCGATACCGCAAGAAACAGATTTCTGATATCCTTATTTGCAAGTATTTTCATAGGCTGCCTCACCCTACTACATTCCATTTATAGCCCATGCGACGGACGGTCAGGAGCATCTGCGGGTCACTGGGGTTATCCTCAATCTTCATGCGAAGCCGCCGCATATACACGGTGAGGGTGCTGCTGTCGATATAATTTCCGTCGCAGTCCCACAGTTTATCTAATATCTGCTCCTTGGTAAGCACCGTATTGGGGTTTCGCATAAACAGGCACAGCAGCTTGTATTCAGCAGCGGTCAAATCCAACAGCTCCCCATTTTTGAAAGCCTGACCCTGCAGCAAAAGAACCTTGATTCCGTTCGATTGCAGTTCTGTGTCCGTTGCGCTGAAATCCTTTGCACGGCGAAGCAGGGCATTGACCCGTGAAACCAGGACTCCAAGCTTGAAGGGCTTGGTGATATAGTCGTCGCCGCCCATATCCAGCCCCATAATGATACTCGTTTCTTCGTCCGAAGCGGTCAGAAAGATGATCGGCACCTTGGAAACCTGCCGCACCCGTTTGCAAAATTCAAAGCCGGTGCCGTCCGGCAGGGATACATCCAGTACCAACAAATCATACCTGCCATCCGCCCACAGCGCATCCGCTTCTTTCAACGTTCTGGCAATATTCAATTCAAATCCCTGCTTCTTGAACGCAAAGGAAAGCCCGTTGATCAGGCTCAAATCATCTTCCAAAAGTAATATCTTACTCATGCTTCTGTTCCTTTCCCTGTTTCGTCCGGCCATCAATCGGCTTTTCCGCAGTTTTGGGAATCAGCCAAACACCGGCCATCTTTACAGCGCTGGGGATACGACCACCAGCGCAATAATAATTTACCCTACGAGGTGACACGCTCCATTTCTCAGCGGCCTCTTTCAATGTCATATAATCCATTTCGCACCTCCATCGAGTATATTATAGTTCTGCGTTTCGAACAATGCAAGGCAGAAAACATGAATAAGAAAAGGACAAGCACTATGAAAGACTGCTTTCTTTGATAGTGCTTGTCCTTTTTTGAATTTACCACTTGACATTGTGGCAAAGAGCTGATGACACAGGACGAAATCGCTGTTATGGACGGTGGGAAATGTATCTTGCAGCTACGCGGTGTGCGCCCGTTCTTTTCGGACAAATTCGATATAACGAAGCACCCCAATTACAGATACCTTTCTGACGCTGACCCGAAAAACGCTTTTGACATGGAAAAGCATATCAAACGCCGTCCTGTTATCGTGAAGCCGGACGAAGTATTTGATTACTACGAACTGGACGCAGCCGATTTAGAATAACCCATAGACACGCCGAAAGGAGGAAACTATCAGAAATATCAACACAGGCTACATGGTACGCGCCCCTACTCATGGGGCAGGCATGGCAGGAAGCCGCAGGCAATGACAACTGAATATCGCCGCGAAGCAGTAAGGAAGCGACGCGGGGACAGCCGCCTATCAGACACAGGCGGCTTTTTTCATACCCAAAATCAGACAATTCATATTTTTACAGCCGCAACGCGGCAGAAAGTGAGGACAATTTATGGCATTTTTCAATTCTGCAATCGACGTTTTACAGACTTTGGTTATCGCGCTTGGAGCAGGTCTTGGTATCTGGGGCGTTATCAATCTGCTTGAGGGCTACGGCAACGACAATCCGGGCGCAAAATCGCAGGGCATGAAGCAGCTCATGGCTAAATAGATGTAAAAAACGCAGAAAGGAAAAGCACAATCCAGACGGACACGGCGGCGCAGTCAAGAAATATTTGTGAAATGGCAAGAATTTTGATATAATGAGGTCAACCACCCCGGCACTGGGAGAAAGGCGGGAAAATCAATGCACATCGGCTACCAACCGCTCTGGCGCACCCTAAAGGATCGGAGAATGAGGAAAGAGGACTTGCGGCTTGCCGCCGGTCTTACGACAAACATGATTGCCAACATGGGAAAGGGCAAGCATATCAGCATGGACACGCTGACAAAGATATGCGAAACCCTTGACTGCGGGATTCTGGACGTTATCGAATTAGTCCGGGATGAGGAACGGACGCATGAGAGCGACTAAAACAGGCTGGCGAGAGAAGCTGCCGCTATGGGAAGCACCATTCCCACACGGCAGCTTTTTTCTATTTCCTGCGCCGAAAACTTATGCCGGAGTTTTTTATGACCGGGGAACGCTTGAATATTTTTATCAGAGCCGCTTTTTCATTCGGGGGCAGGTTTTTGGATTTTATCTGGAAGCCCTTGCAGAACGCTTCCACAAACGTATCAATCGTACTGTGGACGGGCGACTGCACGATACGCCGGATTTCCATGAATATTTCATCGGCGGGCGTTGTGACCGGCGCACTCTCAAAATCCTTTTCGTGGGCTTTCCGTATGTCGTGAAGGATAGCGTCCCATGCTTTGTGCGTGATATGGCAGAAAAAATCATCTTCCTCTATCATCCCTGCGTCAAAAATCCGAAATGCCCGGTCAGTGACCGCTTCGGGATGTTCTTCCAGCAGCCGCGCCCTGTCAGCTGCCAGCGATTGTTTCAAATCATGGAAGCGCGAGGCGGCGAGGCCGTCCACATAGATTTCAACGTCTGCCAGCAGCTCCGCAAATTTTTCATGGGTGACAAGCTCACACAGCAGCCGATTATTGATGCTGCCGCTTTTCAGAAGCTCCACCGTCGCGTCACTCAAGCGAAGCTCCGACAAGGGAGCGTTTGGAAGGGTCCTGTTTTCCGTCCGACCGAGCAGGTAATCAACGGACACCTCATAGAAGTCTGCCAGAGCGATAAGGTTTTTGTGATTCATTTCTCTTGGCGTGTCCAGTTCATAGCTGCCGAGGGCGGATTTTGAAATGCCGGTAAGCTCCGCAAGTTCTTCCAGATTCAGCTTTTTCTCCACCCGCAAATCCTTCAGCCGCTCCGATATGCTAACTTCTGTTTTCATTGCCAGCCTCCCCTTTCCTGCGGCTGCCGCCGCCTTTTTCCCCATTATACCATACCATTCCGCAATCGTGGAATTTTTTGATTTTCGGGCAGGATTCCTTTTTTGAGGACATACAGGAGAGGGCGCAAAAATGTTCTATGCTATAGGCAGTTCATCGATGGATCAATCCAATCGAATGACCGGCCTGTAGGGATATGCTCCCCGGCGATGTAGCGCAAAGACCTGCGGAATGGGAAATGGAGGAACCCAGACCGCAGCGAGCGTACCAAGGGGAGGGATACGCCGCCGTGAGATTCGGGGGCAGGAACGACAGCAGGGAGAACCGGCGAAAAATGAACACAAAAGACACCCGAAACATGACAGTACGGGCAGAGAAATGGAATTCCCTGCCCGTACTGTCACAAAGGATTTTCGGGCGGCGCAGAGGGCAGAAAAGCTCTGAAAACCGCCCCGAAACACGACACTAAAACCGCTATCCGTCCGTTCACGCTGTTACGGCAGAAATGGACGGATTTTCATAACAGGAGGCACTATGCCAAGAATGAGCCGGAAACGGAAGAATGAGCTTGCTTTCTTCCTCAACGACCGGGGGCGCGTGACCTACAATGAATTGTGCCGGAAATGTCGGCATACCTGCAAGCAGAGCTTCCGGGCGACCGTGATAGACTGCCCCCGCTACCTGTCGAAACGAGCAAAGAACAAGGAGGACACTCACTGAATGGAATTTGAGTTTATGACCGCAGGAACACCCCTGCCGCCCTGTATGCCCCTGCCGCCCGTTCTGCTGCGGCTGCCTGCCAGCAGCACCGCAAAGGTGATGTATGCCCGTATGCTGGAGGAAGCCCTTGCTTACGGCATAGAGGACGAGAACGGGATTTTGTATATCCACTTCCCCATCAAAGAGCTTGCGGCGGCACTTTCCCGCAGTACCATGACGATCAAACGCGCCATGAGCGAGCTTGACGATATGGGGCTTGTCATGCGGGTGCGGAGGGACTTTAGCAAGCCCAACAGGATTTATCTGCTGATACCAAAGGCAGATCACACGAAAACGGTCAAGAGCCGGAAAAATCGCATATTTGACGCTGGGAGCGCTTCGGACGAGGAATGTATCGCCGGAGCGTTTCCCATTAAAAAATCGCCGTTTTCCCCAAGTCAAGAGCCGGAGAAAACAGCCGAAAAATGCCACTTTTGCACGACAGAGGGTAGAAAGGAGCTTGTATGAGAACAGGGCTGACAAAGAGCCAGAAAACCACGGAAATCTGCTTCGACGAGAAAGAGCCGCTGATCCATATCCGCACCCACAACACCGATCTAAAGAACAGGCTGACCGCCTACGCCGCAGTTCACCCCGGCGAGTGCCGCCAGACCGACGCAGACCCGGACACGGGCTGCGTGGAGTTTGAAATCCGCAAGGGGCGCTTCTCTTTCCGTCTGACCGCCCCATACAGCGAGGAACGCCGGAGAGCCGCCAGCGAAGCGGCGAAAAAGAGCGGCGTTCATAGAAAAGGCACTGGACGGTAAGATAATTATGCTTGACAAGTTTACTTGGCATTGATATAATAATGACAAGAAAACTTGGAAAGG
>OGNC01000792.1_pt1 | contig 18072 bp, 14 predicted proteins | sample 1573311 | NCBI WGS metagenome assembly OGNC01 (sample SAMEA2581889, study PRJEB24529) | metagenome | biome: Human gut stool | place: China | collected 2011
AGCCCTGCGGCTGGTGCTGCCGGAGGTCTATCTGAACGGCCCGGATGTGGACAAGCGAATTGAGACCATCAACGCTTCTATGGACCGCTACTTGGCGGATGGCCTGTTCCGGACACTCTCGGACAGCCTGATCTATCTGGAGCGTACCCAGTCTGACGGCCGGGTGCGGCATGGATTGATTGGCTGCGTTGATCTGGAGCAATATGACTTCACCCCTGGCTCCGGGGCGCTGATCCGGGCCACGGAGGGGACGGTGTTGGAGCGCATCCCACCCCGGGTACGGGTGCGGGAGCACGCGGCGCTGGAACTGCCCCATGTGATGCTGCTGATCGACGATCCGCGGGGAAGCGTGATCGAACCGCTGGCAGGGGAGACCGGCGTCATGGAAGCCCTCTATGACACGGACCTCATGCTGGGCGGCGGCCATGTGAAGGGCTGGCGGCTGACGGATAGTCAGATGAGCCGGGTGGCCAACACCCTGAGTGCCTTGAAAAGTCCGGAGGCCATGGCGGATAAGTACAGCATGGCGGACGCGGCCCCGCTGCTGTTCGCCGTGGGAGACGGCAATCATTCTCTGGCCACCGCCAAAGCCTGCTATGAAAATCTGAAAAAGGTGATGCCGCCGGAGCAGTGGGCATCCTTGCCCGCCCGGTACGCCTTGGTGGAGGTGGTGAATCTTCACGATGACGCGTTGACCTTTGAACCCATCCACCGGGTACTGTTCAACGTGGACTGCGCCACCGTACTGCTGAGCCTCATTACATGGAGCGATTCCAACATGGCAGGCTGCTGCTTTGGCGGCAGCAAAAAGCAGCCTTTTACGCTGGCGGGCCCCCACATGGCCAATGTGCTCAGCTTTGAGGACCCCACCGAGCCGCTGACCGTGGGCACCATCGACGATTTTATTTCGGATTATATCGAGCGCCACCCGGAAGCAAAGGTGGACTATGTGCATGACGAACCGGCTGTGCGTGCGCTGTGCAAGCAGGGCGCAGTGGCGTTTTTGATGCCGCCCTTCGCCAAGAGCGACCTGTTCCGCGGCGTTGTGATGGGCGGCGTGCTGCCCCGCAAGACCTTCAGCATGGGACACGCGGAGGAAAAGCGCTACTACATCGAGTGCCGGAAGATCACAGAATAATAGGAGAACCATGACATTTAAAGAACTGAATCTGTCCGCCCCGCTGCTGCGTGCTGTGCAGGAAGCGGGCTACGAGACCCCCTCGCCCATTCAGGCAGCGGCCATCCCGCCGGTGCTGGCAGGCCGGGATCTGATGGGCTGCGCCCAGACCGGTACCGGCAAGACGGCGGCTTTTGCGCTGCCCATGCTGGACCGGCTCACCGCCAATGCGCCCCGCCGCAAGGGCGCTGTCCGTGCGCTGATTTTGACCCCCACCCGGGAGCTGGCTTTGCAGATCGGCGAAAGCTTTGAAGCCTACGGCAAGTACCTGAAATTGCGCAGCACCGTCATCTTTGGCGGTGTGGGACAGGCACCGCAGGTGGAAGCGCTGAAAAAGGGCGTGGACATCCTCATCGCCTGCCCGGGACGGCTGAACGACCTGATCGGGCAGGGCTTTATCGACCTGTCCGCACTGGAAATTTTTGTGCTGGACGAGGCCGACCGGATGCTGGACATGGGCTTTGTCCATGACGTGAAAAAGGTCATTGCAAAGCTGCCCGCCCAGCGCCAGAACCTGATGTTCAGTGCCACCATGCCCGCCGAGATCGAGCAGCTGGCTGCCGGCATCCTGCGCGACCCCGCCTTTGTCAAGGTAGACCCGGTGTCCAGCACCGTGGACCGCATCCAGCAGAGCCTGTACTATGTGGAAAAGGGCAACAAAAAGCTTTTGCTGCCGTGGCTCATCAAAAATCTGCAGCCGCCGGTGGTCAATGCGCTGGTGTTCAGCCGCACCAAGCACGGCGCGGATAAGATCGCAAAGGATCTGACAAAGCAGGGCATCCCCGCCGCCGCCATCCACGGCAACAAGAGTCAGACCGCCCGCGTCACCGCGCTGGAGGATTTCAAGTCCGGCAAGACCCGGGTGCTGGTGGCGACCGATATCGCCGCACGCGGCATTGATATCAGCGAGCTTTCCCATGTGTTCAACTACGACCTGCCCGAGGTGCCGGAGACCTATGTGCACCGCATCGGGCGCACCGCCCGCGCCGGTGCGGACGGCACCGCCGTCAGCTTCTGCGCCCCGGAGGAGCAGGAGTATCTGGCAGGCATTGAAAAGCTGAACCGCCGCAAGATCCCGGTGGTATCCGGTCATCCGTGGGACGGCGTGCCCGCCCCGGTGCGCCCGGTGCTGCCCGTGCGTGGCAAAAAGCCCCGCCCCGAAGCGGAAAACTTGGCCGAAGCGCCGAAAAAACAGGCCGAAACTGCGCCCGCAAAAGCTGCAAAGACAGCTGCGCTCGCGCCGAAGCAGGAGCCGAAGGCTGCAAAGAACGCGGTGCCTGCAAAACCGAAAAAAGAGGAAACACTGATGCAAGACAGCAACACAAAGCGCGGAGCCCGCAACGACCGCCGCGCCAACAACCGGGGCGCAAACGCCCCCAAGGAAGCGGCAGCGCCCCGCGCCCGCCGCGAGAATGCCGCCCCCGCCCGAGGCAGCAACGTCCAGCCCAAATTTGACCCCCATTTTGTCAGCGCCCCGGAGGCTACTCCGCTGCGCCCGGCACGCAAGACTCCTGTTGCTCCGGCAGCACCCGCCATCCGCAGCGCACAGGAGCCCCAGAATAACCAGAACGCAAACCGCAGCGGCAGCCGCCGCAACGACCGCAGCGACCGGGGTGAACAGCGCAATGCCCGCCCCGCTGCCCAGAATAATAACGCCCGCCCTGCCCGCAACGAGCGCGGCAATGCCGGGAATCAGAGCCGCACCGGCAGCGCACCCCGCGCTCCCAAGGCCGAGCCTGCCCGCCGCGGCCGCAATGCTGCCGCCCGGGACGAGGACCCGGGGCTGGTGCTCATCAGCCGCCGCCCGCCCCAGCAGAAGTACACCAGCTTTGAGGAGTATATGGACGCCCACGGCGGTGCCACTGCACCCATTGAGGATCACAGCGAAGAAGTATGAGCCGGAACGAAGCCTTTGCCCCGTGGCAGTGCCCCCTGTGCGGCGGCGCGCTGCAAGGGGAGAATGACCTGAAATGTGAAAAAGGCCACTGTTTTGACCGCGCCCGGGAGGGCTACTGGCATCTTTTGCCGGTGCAGAGTATGCGAACCAAAGCCCCCGGGGACAGCAAGGAGATGGTAGCTGCCCGCCGCGCCTTCCTGAACGCCGGATATTACGGCATTTTCGGGCAGGCGCTGGGGGAGTTGTGCCTTACCCACGGCGTGCCCGCCGCGAAGGACGCCCCGCTGCATCTGCTGGACGCAGGCTGCGGCGAGGGCTGGTACGACCGCTGCATCGCGCAGCAGTTCGCGGCGGCAGAAAAGCCGTTGCAGCTGGCCGGGTTCGATATCGCAAAGCCCGCGGTGCGGTTGGCGGCAAAGGCGCTGCCCGCCGCGCAGTATGCGGTGGCGTCCAGCTTCAGCCAGCCGGTGCGCACCGGCTGGGCAGATGTGCTGCTGAACTGTTTTTCGCCCTTTGCGCAGGAGGAGTTCAGCCGGGTGCTGCGCCCGGGCGGGCACATGATCTACGTCGTGCCGGGGGCAGAGCATCTGTACCAGATGAAGGCCGTGCTCTACGAAAAGCCCTACAAAAACCCGGTGCAGCAGGTGGAGTACCCGGGCTTCCGCGCCATTGATGAGCGTGAGGTGCAGGGAACCATCACCGTGCCCGCCGCCCAGCTGGAAGCCCTGTTTGCCATGACCCCCTACTACTGGAAAACGCCCCGCGACGGTGCCGCCCGCCTTGCGGCTCTGCCGCAGCTCACCACAACCATCGCCTTCCGCTTTCTGGTGTTTGAAAAGCTGTAATAAGATAAAAAGGACTGCCGTGCAGAGTGCACGGCAGTCCTTTTTTGTACCCATTCTCATGCTTGTTGATTTTCACAAGAACTGACATACTAATATATCAATTTCACACAAAAACAACAAAATCTATTTACAAGCTAGTTATATTGTGGTACGATTTGTGCAGATTTCGATGGCATGATACAACTGGAATGTCTATCGGGCCCGGCAGCAGGGCGTTTGCTGCACAGCTTTGGGCGGCTTTGCTCTGCACAAATGAGCCGTCTGCATTTAAAAGGAGAAATGATGATGAACAGAAGAGACTTTATGAAGCTTTCTGCCGCTTCTGCTGTGACCATGGGCGCAGTGGCTGGCATGGCGCCCGCATCCTTTGCTGAAAACGCTGGCGTGCACACCGATGCTGAGGTGCAGGCCATGGTGGCAGAGGAACTCCGTCTCTCCCGCGAGGTGGCCTTTTATCCGGCTGCTTTCCGGGGCGATTTTGACAAGTTCTATGTGCTGTTCCACAAGCTGTCCCGTGCTCAGTACGAGAAGGTGGACGGTGCACCTGTGCCCGGTATCAACGCCTCCCACTATGAGATGTGTGTTGCCCTGACCAATGCCCGCAAGGCGCTGCGCCAGATCAAGGACCCCAAGAGCACCGTTTGGGAAATTTGGGGAGATCAGATGGCCGTGGAATCTCCGCTGCCCACCAACTGGGAAAATTGCTACGATAACGAGGGCTTCCGTCCCTTCCTGAACCCGTACCTGCTGCGAGATCAGGGCAAGGTGAAGGGCAACGTGATCATTATTGCAGGCGGCGGCAGCACCCACCGCAACAACGTGGTGGAAGGCTACCCGGTGGCCGAGTTCTTCAACAAGAACGGCTACAACGCCTTTGTGCTGCAGCGCCGCGTCAACCCTTATGCCGCTGTGGATCAGCAGCTGGATCTGGCCCGTGCTATCCGCTACATCCGCCACAACGCCTCTGAAAAACACATCGGCAAGACCGATATCATGATCGCTGTGGGCTTCTCTGCCGGCGGCATGAATGTGATGCAGGTGGTGGCCGACCAGTTCGGCACTACGAATACCCCGGATAAGGTCTACCCCAGCTACGTCTGCGATGCTGTGGACCATGAGAGCGCTGACCTGAATGTGGCGATTCCCATCTACGGACTGTTCGTCACTGGTCTGAACTTCACGAAGAACCCCAACCTGCCTCCGGTCTTTGGTGTTGTGGGTCAGAAAGATGGCCTGAGTGCGATGATGCTGCCCTCTCTGCCGGAGTGCGCAAATATCTTCACGGACTTCAGCTTCTATCTGGCACCTGATGCGCCCCACGGTGTGGGTCTGGGCACTGGCACCAAGGGCTATGTGGACTACTACACCCAGATCGCCCAGTGGCCGGATATGGCTGTCAACTTCATCGAGAGCCGTCTGGGGCTGATGGAAAAGAAGATTGACATGGACTCCGTGGGCTTTGCATGGTAAGCTGCCCCGACAGGAGTACCTGAAAAACAACGACCCGCCGCATCTCTTTCAGTGCGGCGGGTCGTTGTTTGTAAAAATGTTATGTATGATACTCCATCCACTTGCCCTTCCACGCATACAGGATCATGAGCAATGCGCCCAGACCCCAGCTGACGGGGTAGAGGATGAACACGCCCTCGATGCCGGAGAAGAAGGGCAGCAGAAACTGGATCCACACCACACGGAACAGGCACAGCGAGACCAGCAGCACCACCATGGGTGGGATGCTGGCACCCGTGCCGCGCACGGCACCGGCAAGGCCGTGCAGAATGCTGAGCAGGAAGTAGAACGGGCAGAACCACCGCATGGCCAGCTTGCCGTAGGTGACCACGGCCTCGTCGGCGGTGAACAGGTGCAGAATGGCGTCCTGTCCGGCCAATAGCGCCGCGCCGGTGCAAAGGGTGTAGATGACCCCAATAGCAAGGGTGACCCACACCGAGCGCTTTACCCGGTCCAGACGCCCCGCGCCGTAGTTCTGCCCCACAAAGGTGGTAGCTGCCATGCTGATGCTGCTCACCGGCAGGATGTTGAAGCCATCGATCTTCATGTAGGCTGCAAAGCCCGCCATGGCGGCGGCGCCGTAGCTGTTCACGCTGGCCTGCACCAGCACGTTGGAAAAGGAGATGACCATATTCTGGATGCCGGTGGGCAGGCCCACCCGGATGATGCGGCCTGCCATTTTGCGGTGCAGCCGGATGGCGGAAAGCTTCACCCGGCAGGCGTCCTCGCTTTTCATCAAAAAGCGCAGGCTCAGCACGCAGGACACCAGCTGGCTTAAGTCGGTAGCGATGGCAGCGCCCGCCACCCCCATCCGCAGCCCCACGATGAACACAAAGTCCAGCACGATGTTGGTCACCGACGCCCATGCCAGATACACCAGCGAGCGGCGGGAGTTGCCGGCGGCGTTCAGGATGCCGGCGGTCATGTTATACACCACGCTGAACAGCACCCCGCCAAAGTAGATGCGGATATAGGTCACAGCGTCGGCCAGCACCTCGGCGGGGGTGTTCATGGCCACCAGCAAAGCGCGCCCGCAGGCAACGCCGCCCACCGTCAGCAAAAGCCCCATGACCACCGCAATGGCAAGGGAGGTGTGCACCGCCTCGCGGGTCTCCTTGTGGTCGCCCGCGCCCAGATACTGCGACACCACCACGCCCGCGCCCACGGCAAGCCCCTGACTGAAGCCGATGAGCAGGTAGATGGGCGACCCGCTGGAACCCACGGCGGCAAGGGCATTGCTGCCCACAAAATTGCCCACGATGATGCTGTCGGCGGTGTTGTACATCTGCTGCAGCAGGTTGCCGAAGATCAGCGGCAGGGCAAACAGCAGCAGGCTTTTTACAATGCTGCCCTCGGTCATAAGGGTAGCGGTATTCCGTGTTTTTACGGCGGCCATGGGGCTCCTCCTCTCAGCGCAAAAAATCGCTTGTACCCCTTAGCATAGCACAAACCCCGCCCCGGGACAAGGGGCAGGGCTGACGATTTAAAATGGCTTCCGCATCGTCTCACCCGCCGACAACAGCGGCGGCGCGGGGCTGCCGTGCAGCTTGCGGGCAAGATAGTTCTGTGTGATGCGTACCACCGTACCGGACAGCGCAATTACGCCGATGAGGTTCGGCAGCATCATCAGGCCGTTGAAGGTGTCGGAAAGCGTCCATGCAAGGTCCAGCCGCATCACCGCGCCCACCGGCATCAGCGCCACGAACAGCACCCGGTAGCCCGCCCCTGCCCCTGCGCCGAAGAGATACTCCACGGCCTTGCAGCCGTAGCAGCTCCAGCCAAGAGTGGTGGAGTAGGCGAACAGCAGGATGCACACTGCGATGAGCTTTGACCCCAGCGTGCCAAACACGGCGTCAAAGGCCTGCCCAACCAGCGCACTGCCCGCCGCCCCGGCGGCAATGCGCCCGGTGTCCAGATCCACAAAGCCGGAGGTCAGCACCACCAGCGCCGTCAGGGTGCACACCACCATGGTGTCCGCAAACACCTCAAAAATGCCCCACATGCCCTGCTGCACCGGCTCTTTTACGTTGGAAGCCGCGTGCACCATCACCGAGGAGCCAAGTCCGGCCTCGTTGGAAAAAGCACCCCGCTTGAAGCCCCAAGTGACCGCCCGGGACAGCCCATAGCCTACGATGCCCCCACCGGCGGCCCGCAGCCCGAACGCGCCCTTTACGATGGCGGCAAGCGCCGCCGGGACAGCGGTGATATGCACCCCCACCACGGTGAGCGCACCCACGATGTACAGCAGTGCCATGGCGGGGACAAGCCTTTCCGCCACAGCGGCTACTCGCTTGAGCCCGCCCAACAAAATCACTGCCGATACTGCCGCCAGCACCGCGCCGGTGACGGCCTCCGGCACGCCGAAGGCCGCCTGCAGATTGCCCGCGATGGAATTGAGCTGGCTCAGGTTACCGATGCCAAAGCTTGCCAGCGCACAGAACGCGGCAAACAGCACCGCCAGCCCCCGCCCCGGCTTGCCGCCAAGGCCGTCCCGCAGGTAGTACATTGGCCCGCCGCGCCAGCCGCCCGCCGGGTCTTTGCGGCGGTAGTAGATGCCCAGCACGTTCTCGGCGTAGCTGGTCATCATGCCCAGCAGCGCCATGACCCACATCCAGAACACCGCCCCCGCCCCGCCGGAAAGGATGGCTGTCGCCACCCCCACAAGGTTGCCGGTGCCGATGGTGGACGCCAGCGCGGTGCACAGGCTCTGGAACTGGCTGATGGCCTGTTCCTCACGGGCGGTATGGGCGGTGACGCTCCGGTCGGTCAGGATGGCACCGAGGGTGTGCCGCATCCAGTAGCCCCACCGCCGCAGCTGGAAGCCCCCGGTGCGCACCGTCAGCAGCAGCCCGGTGCCGAAGAGCAGCCCCAGCCCCACCGGCCCCCACACGATGCCGTTCACGGCCTCGATTCCCCGCATGAACCGCTCTGGCATCCCATCCCCCCTTTTTACCGTATCCTATGCAGCAGCCTTAGTCCTCATGCGGTGCGGAGGGCTTTTCGGGGTCGGGGACGGGAAGGGGTTCCAGCGTCAGCCAGAAGTCCTCCGGTTCCTCGCGGTCTTTTTCGTTGGGGTTTTCTGTTTTATCCATACAGCATCCCTGCCTTTCTGCATAAAGGGTCGCCCGGTGGGCTATGCTTTATGCACAAAAAGGAGGCAGAGCCATGAAACACGCAAAACGCAGCGGCTGGCGTCCCTTCTGGGCGGCGCTGTGCGCCGCCCTGCTGGTGCTGCTGCCGCTGGTGGGCGGCACGGTGCTGCTCAGCCGCGCCCAGCTGCGCAGCAGCCTGCGGCAGGCCGCAAAAAGCCAGAGCGGGGTGCCCGTCCGTCTGCCCAAAGCCGCTGACCAGTGCACCGTGCTGCTGTGCGTGGCAGACGAGACCCCGGGCTTTGTGCTGGCCTACCTGAACGCCGGGCAGAACTGCATCCATCTGCTGGCGGTGCCCGCCGCGCTGGAAGTGCCCTTCGGGGGCAAAAATGTCCCCCTTGCGGACTGTTACGCCGCCGCAGGCCCCGCCCGCTGCCGGGAGGCGCTGGGCGAGGTGTTTGCCCTGCCGGAGGATACCGATTATCTTGCCATCGCCCCGGCGGTGCTGACAAAGCTTGCGGCGCGGTACGGCGCAGTGCGGGTGGGTTTTACCGGGGCGCTCACCCCGGAGCAGCTGGCGCGGTACGGCAAAGGCACCGGGGTGCAGGGCATTTCTGCCGCCGATGCTCACAGCTTTTTAGCGGCGCTGGATGCCGACACTTCTCTTTCGCCCCGGCGCACCGCCGCCGCCCGGGCGGCGGTATGGGATGCGTTTTTCCGGCAGGCGCTGGAGCTGCTGCCCACCACCCTGCCGCAGGGTCTGCGGGAGGTGAGCGGCAGTCTGCTGACCAGCCTGACCGCCGTAGACCTTGCTGCACTGGAACGCACGCTGGAATTTTTAGCCACCAGCGCCGAGCCGGTGGATATCACCGCCGACGCCCTGCCCGGGGACTGGGCAGGCGGACACTATACGGTGTCTGATGCCTCCCGGGCGGCGGTGCAGAGCTTTTTCAACCTCTCCCCGGCGGCGGCGCAGTCTGCGTCCGGCAGTGAGCCATAACCCAGCACCAGCGTCCCGGCGGCAGAGTGCGCCGTGCCGGTCAGGTCGTAGTCGCTCAGCAGGGAACAGCGCACCCCGTACTGCCGGGCAGCAGCCCGCAGGGCGGCGTCCGGCGGCGGGTCTTTCAGCTGTGCCAGCAGGTGCAGGCCGGTGTGCAGCCCCGCAAGGGTCAGCTCTTCCGGTGCAAAGGAGGTGCGCAGCGCCGCCACCAGCGCATCCCGGCGGGCTTTGTAGGCGGTGCGCTCCCGCGCTAAGTGCCGGGTAAAATACCCCCCGGTGATAAAGCGCGCCAGCGTCTGCTGCTCAAACCGCCCCACCGTGCCGGAGTACAGCCGGTACTTGGCCTGCCATGCGCCCAGCAGCTGCCGGGGCAGTACCATGTAGGCGATACGGATGCCCGGGGCAAGGCTGCGGGAGCAGGTGGACAGATACACCACCGGGCCGTCTGCGCCCGCCATGCCCTGCAAACTGGGCAGCGGGCGGGTGTCAAAACGGAACTCGGAGTCGTAGTCGTCCTCAATGATGTACCGCCGTCCCGGGACGCGGGCTGCCCAGTGCAGCAGCTCGGCCCGGCGTCCGGCGGGCATGGTGACCCCGGTGGGGAACTGGTGGCTGGGGGTGACGTAGCACACCGCCGCATCGCTGGCGGAAAGGGCGGCAAGGGACAGCCCGTCCGCATCCACCGGCAGGCAGCGGCAGGGCACGCCGTTGTTTTCCAGCACCTGCCGGGCGCGGGGGTAGCCGGGAGTCTCCACGGCAGCGGGGCCGGGCAGAAGCGGGGCCAGCAGCCCCAGCAGATATTCCAGCCCTGCGCCCACCACCAGCTGCTCCGGGTCGCACTGCACGCCCCGGTACTCGGCCAGATACCCTGCCAGCGCCTGCCGCAGGGCGGCATCGCCCCGGGCATCCCCGGGAGTGAGCAGTTCCGGCGCAGAGTAGAGCAGCTCCTTTTGCAGCCGCGCCCATGTGCGGAAGGGGAACAGCCCCGGGTCCACGCCCCGGGTGGATAAATCAAACTGTACCGGCGGGGCAGCATCGGCGGGGGGCGCTGCCGCCGGCACAGAGGGCGCGGCGGGCGGCTGCACCCCCTGCGGCAGGGCAAGATACTCCTGCACCGTGAAGCCGCTGCGCTCCCGGGCGGTCAGGTAGCCCTCGGCTGCCAGCATCTGGTAGGCGGTGTCCACCGTGTTCACCGAGACCGACAGCTCTGCCGCCAGCCGCCGCTTGCCGGGCATCCGGGTGCCCGCCGTCAGGGTGCCCGCCCGCATCTCGGCGGCAAGGCTGCGGTAGAGCTGCTCGTACAGCGGCACCGCCGAAGCCGGGTCCAGTGCCGTGGTCAGATGTACCATAGAATGTCCCTCCCATCTGGGCATTGCGTCAAACTGACCCCATAAAAAAACTTTATTCTGGGTATTTTCATGGGGTCAGTTCTGCGTATAATAGGAGCATACCCGCCGGACACCCAAATGTCAAGTAGTTTTGTGGGGTTATCGGCGCGATTGGAGGGAAAGTATCATGTCTACTACTGCAATGTGGCTGCTGCTGGCAGTCGTCGTTATCCTGATCCTGTTTTTCAGTGTGCTGTACAAGCGCCGCTTTACGGTGCACGAGCTGGCGCTTACCGGCGTGATGGCTGCGCTGAGCCTTGTGGCCTACCTGTTCTTCCGCATCCCGTTCTACGGCGGCTCCTCGTTCCATCTGGGCAACACCTTTACTGCCCTGACGGCACTGCTGCTGGACGGCGTGTCCGGCGGTCTGGCGGGTGCCATCGGTCTGGCGCTGGCAGATATCCTTGCCGGTGACCCGGGCTACGCTATTACCACCTTCGTGCTCAAGTTCATCATCGGCATCACCTGCGGTGCCGTGGCACATAAGGTGTTCAAGCTGCGGGATCAGGACCGTCACAGCGCCGGGTATCTGGTCAAGGTGATCGTCTCTGCGGGTTCCGGTCTGCTGCTGAACGTGTTCACCGACCCCTTCCTTGGCTACTTCCGCAACGTGTACATCTTTGGGCAGGAGTACACCGTGGCACAGGCGCTGACCAAGATCGCCGGCGGCGTCACCTTTGTAAACAGCGTGGCCTCCACTGCCTGCGCCGTGGTGCTGTATCTGGCACTGCGTCCCGCACTGGAGCGTGCAAAGCTGCTTTCCAAGGGCGAGAACAAGGCTGCCTGATTTAGATAATAAAAGGGACGAGGAAAAGCCCGCGGGCTTTCCCTCGTCCCTTTTTTGTTACCGTTTTCGGCTGCAAAGGTGCTTTGCGGCGTCCCGCCCGGCGGCAAGGCCGCTGCCGAACGCCCAGTGCAGGTTGAAGCCGCCGCAGCTTCCGGCGCAGTCCAACGTTTCCCCCACAAAGTACAGCCCCGGACAGCCCTTGAACTGGAAGGTCGGTTCCACCTCGGTCAGGGCAAGCCCGCCGCCGGTGGTCTGCGCCTGCCGCCAGCCGCAGGGGGTAAGCCCCTCGAACCGCCAGTGCTTGGCGGTGTGGGCAAGGGGCTGCATCTGCTTGACCGAGCGGTTGTTGGGCATATTGGCAGCTTCCCAGAGGGCGTAGCCCAGTTTGACGTTCAACAGCCCTGTCCAGAACCCGGCAAGGGTGTCGGATGCGGTTTGGATAGCGTGCCGGGCAAGCAGACGGGTCAGGTCTATCTCGCTCAGCTCCGGGAACAGGTCAAGTTCCACGACAGGGTCTCTCGGCCTGCGCCCGGGGGCAAGCAGGCCGGACAGCTGCATGATGCAGATGCCGGAAAGCCCGTAGTCGGTAAACTGCACTTCGCCCATTTCTTCAGCCAATACCCGGTCGCCGTCCAGCAGGCGGGCGGCGGCTTTGGCGCGGATGCCCGCAAGGCTCTTGTTCGGCTTTGCGCATTGCAGGGCGGTCAGGCAGGGGTAAAGGGGGCGCATCTGCCCGCCGCAGTCGGCGGCAAAGCGGGTGCCGAAGCCGTCCGTGCCGAACTGCGGCCCGGCGGCACCGCCCATGGCGCAGATAACGGCATCTGCCCGCAGGCTTTCGGTACCGCCCTCGGCGGTGGTAAACTGCACGGCGTAGCCGCCCTTGCTCTGGCGCAGGGTGCTTACCGTGCAGCCGGTGCGCAGCTGTACGGTGTGCCGCTGCAAATGCAGCTCCAGCAGCGCCAGCACGTCTGCCGCCTGATTGGAATAGGGATACACCCGCCCGGCCTCATCGGTGCGGGTGTACAGCCCCAGCTGCTCAAACCACGCCAGCGGCGCGGCGGCATCCACCGCCGCCAGCAGGGGCCGCAGCGCGGCGGGGTCGGCGGTGAAGTATTTTTCCGGCGCAATGGCGGTGTTGTCCAGATTGCAGCGGCCGTTGCCGGTAGCCAGCAGCTTTTTGCCCACCTTGGGGTTGCGCTCCAGCACCGTGACGCGGGCAGCGGGCGCGGCTTGTGCAGCCGCCAGCGCAGCGGCCAGTCCGGCGGCACCGCCGCCCAGAATAAGGATGTGTGCCATGCGGACACCTGCTTTCTTTGGGTTTATTCCTATTTATTGTAGCAGAACCCCGCCCGGAACGCAATGCGGCGGGCAAAGCAAAAAATGTGCTGCCGGTATAATTTGCCGCCGCTGACAGATACTACATACAAAGGAAACCGCAAGGAGGGCAAAATAATGAAAGCAACCGGTATCGTGCGCCGCATCGACGAGCTTGGCAGGGTGGTGATCCCCAAGGAGATCCGCCGCACCCAGCGCATCCGGCGGGGCGACCCGCTGGAGATCTTTACCACCGGCGACGGGGAAGTGATCTTTAAAAAGTACTCGCCCATGGGCGAGGTGAACACCCTTGCCGCCCAGCTGGCAGAGGTGCTCAGCCGCCAGTTTGCGCTTACCGCCTTTGTGTGCGACAGGGACCGCATTCTGGCGGTCAGCGGCAGCGGGCGGCGGGAGCTGACCGACCGCAGCATCAGCCAGCCGCTGGAAAAGCTGATGGACGCCCGCAAGCCCTACCAAAGCCCGGGCAACCCGGAAAAGACCCTGCTGCCCTGCGAGGGCGCACCCCGGGTGCTGCTATGCGCCGCACCGGTACTGGCGGGCGGGGACGTGACCGGCGCGGTGGGTCTGTTGACCGAGGACCGCGCCGCCTGCCCGGAGGACGCCCAGTGCAAGGCGGTGGCAGTGGCAGCGGCCTTTCTGGCAAAGCAGATGGAGGAGTGAAAACACCGCCGCCCGGCCTGTGGAAGCAAGCCGGGCGGCGGTGTACATGAAAGGATGAATGTGAGGATGATTAGTTTGTGATGGGCACAGGCACCTTTTTCAGGCTGTTCCATGCGCGGATGATGCGGGCATTGGTCACCGTGGTGTCCGGGCCGAAGGTTGCGCCGTAGTCGGACATCAGACCCTGCTCTGCGCACCAGCGGGCAGCCTTCTGCTGCTCGATAGCGTCAGCGGGGATATCGGTATACAGTGCGGTGCTTACAGGGTCGGGTTTTCCGGCAGTCGTCCACAGGACGTTTGCCAGCTCCTGACGGGTGGAGGGGATAAAGCCGCCCGGCAGGGTATAGTACAGGTACAGGGAAGAGATGTGAGCATAGGTGATATAACCCAGACCCGCAGTGCCCAGCACGATGCCAAGTGCGGCTGCACCGGGGCTGAACTCCGGGTCGGTCTCGTCGCCGGGTTGGTCCGGAGTGGGCGGTGTGGGCGGTGCGGGCTCTTCGGTCACCAGAACGATGGACGCCGGGGAATACACGTCAATGGCGTAGCTGCCGTCATTGTTTTTCCGGACTTTATCGGTTCCCATAATGGATTCGCCGTCTGCAAGGCAGTCGGTCAGTGCAGTATCAGTCTTTACGGTAATGGGGTTTGCCTGCCGCTCAGACATACCGTGGGGCACATATAGCGTTTTATAGCCGTTTTCAGAAAAGCCATCATTTACAGGCACTTGGAAGGTTCTGCCATTCTGATCGCTCACAGAGGTAAAGGCAATGTCGCTGCCTTCCGGCACAGTGGGCTCGCTCACAAAGTAGCCGCCGGTGATCTGAAGATTGTCCGGGTTGATGCCGCTTACATCCACTTTTTTGGTAAACAGGCCGCCGCTGATGGAAAGCGGGGAGTCACATTTTTTGGTGACAACCTCGCCGTCAAACAGGCCGTCTTTGATGGTGATGGGGGCGTCATCATTCGCGAGGGTCATATCCTTTTCAAAGGTTCCACCCTCGATCTTGGCCTCCGTGCGGGAGGAGGCGTATACCCCGACAGCTTCCTCAAAGGTGCCGCCGGAGATGGTGCCGTAGTTGCGCACATCCCCTTGGAAGGTGCCGTCGGAGATGATTTCGTAGTTGTACACCCTCCTTTGGAAGATGCCGCCGGAGATGGTGCCCTCGTTGGTTACCTCCCATTGGAAGGTACCATTGGAGATGGTGCCGTAGTTGTACACCTCCCTTTGGAAGGTGCCGTCGGAGATGGTGCCCTCGTTGTTGGCTCTTTTGCCGACGGTGCCGCTGTTAAATTCGGCATCTTTAATAATATAGAGAGTTGCCTGCAATGCGCTTTCAGCCTCGGCCTCCGAGGAGGGCTGCAGGGCAAAAACGCCATTGTACAGCCAACAACCGGAGGCAGCGCTGTAGTACCAATTGCCAAAGTCACCCTCGCTTGCAGGCTTGCCTTCGGCGTTCAGCTGGATGGTAATGCTATCGGCGGTGCCGTTTTCTGCGTCCAGATCACGGCTGCTGCGGGTGGCGGCTTCCTCCTCGGTGCTGCGGGAGGCGTCGGCCTCCTGTACAAGGGGTGCAGCCTTTTTGGCCGTGGTCTGGGCGGGTGCATCGAACACCGGGGCGGCTGCCAGTGCAGACACCGGCAGCAGGGACAGCAGCATACTGCCGGTCAGCAGGATGCTTACAATGCGTTTTGCTTTCATAAAGTTTCGCTCCTTTCGTGTGGGTTTTATACGGGGGTGTCGTTACTATAAATATACCATAAACTAGGCAAAAACGAAAGAAATTCTGCGCGAATGGGGGTTAAAACTGCGCGAATGGCTGAAAAAGGGTGGAAAACTAAAACACTGCTGCCCGGGGATGTTCTCTTTTGACACCAAAAGAGAAGAAAAGTGCGGCGGTGCCTGCAAGGCATGAAAGCCCCAGTGGGGCTTTCAAGTTGCAGACCGGTTTGCGCAGCAAATGCTGTGCGTTCAGCACAGCAAGGTCACAGCGATTTCGACGCGCTGGAGCCACGAAAAAGGGGCTGCTCGCCCCTTTTGACCCCGATGAAGTGGGCTCCACCGGAAAAAACTGAAGATTCACGCCTGTTCGGCGTGAAGATCTTTTAACCGTTTTTTCCGGCTCCGCCGATTCAAAGCCCCTCAGTCGCTGCGCGACAGCTCCCCAAGGGGGAGCGTTCTCTCCCGCAAGCTTTGCACTTTAGTCGGAAACCTTCCCATCATGCCAAAAGCTCCCCCTCGGGGGAGCTGGCACGCCGTCAGGCGTGACTGAGAGGGTTCAGCACGCGCCCCGCCTGAGAGGGGGCACACCCCCTTTATGACAGAATTATGAATCTTTATAAACATTTTTGCAAAGGGCTTGACAGCAGGGCAAAAACGGTTATAATGGTCTTAGCACTCAGGAACAAGGAGTGCTAAACAAACAAAAGCAATACAAAAAGGAGGCAGGCGCTATGACGATGGATGCACGCAAGCAACGGGTCTTGCAGGCGATCGTGGCGCTGTATGGCCTTGAGGGCGAGCCGGTGGGCAGCAGCGTGCTGGCAAACTACTTTGATATGGCAGTGTCCAGCGCGACGCTGCGCAACGAGATGGCGGCGCTGACAAAGCTGGGCCTGCTGGAGCAGCCCCACACCAGCGCAGGGCGTGTGCCCAGCGCCAAGGGCTACCGGTATTATCTGGACAATCTGCTGACCGATGATCAGCCGCTGGACCGCGTTACCCGCGCCCGGGTGGATGCGGTGTTCGCCAGCCTTGACCACGAGCCGGAAAAGCTGGCACAGGGCGCTGCCAAGGCGCTGGCCGCCATCAGCGGCTGCACCGCCGCCGTCAGCACCCCCTGCGCCGAGGATCTGTGCATCGCCCATTACGAGGTGGTGCAGGTGGGCCGCAGCGCAGCCGCTGTGCTGGCTGTGACCACTGCCGGTTACGTCCGCACCCGGGTGGCGCGGGTACGCACCGGGCTTTCCCGGGAAAATGCAGCTGCCCTTGCGGCGCTGCTCAACCGCAACCTTACCTTTGTGGCGCCGGTGGATCTTTCCACCCGGATGCTCAGCGAGCTGTGCGGCCAGATCGCACCGGAACTTGTGCCGGTGGTCAGCGCCGCAGCCGCAATTTTGCAGGACAGCGTAAAGCCCCATGTATTTCTGGGCGGCGAGCAGTACCTGCTGGACTGGCCGCAGCTGGACGGCCGGGTGGGTGATATCCTTACCCTGCTGAACGACGAGGAACAGGCCGCAAGCCTGATCGCACCCCCGGACAACCGCAGCGAAAGCGTGCTGCTGGGCGAGGATCTGGAACCGCAGATCCCCGGGCTGTGCATCGTGAGCGACCGGTATCTGGTAGGCGGCGGGCTGTGGGGCTCCATTGCCCTGATCGGCCCCACCCGGATGCCCTTCCAGAAGCTGATGCCCCTGCTGCACGAGTTTGCAGACCAGCTGGGCGAGGGCATGAGCGGCAAACGAAAAGACACCCCGCAGGCTGCCGTACCGCGGCGGACTGTGATCTATAAGGAGGATCTGGAATGAGCGAAGAAGCAAAGAACACGGTGCCCGAGACCGAGCAGCCGGAGACTGCCCCCGAGGAAAAGACCGCTGCCGCAGCGCCCGAACAGGCTGCTGCCGAGGCTGCCGCTACCGAAGAGGACAAGAAGAAGGACGGCGGCTGGTTCAACAAGAAGGCCCGGGAGATGGAAGCCGTTAAGGCAAAGCTGGATGCAGCGGAAAAGAACGCTGCACAGGCCAAGGATCAGCTGCTGCGCATGGCTGCCGAGTACGACAACTACCGCAAGCGCTCCACCCGCGAGGCCGACCAGAAGTTTGGCGACGGTGTTTCCCACGCAGTGGAAAAGATCATCCCCATTCTGGATACGCTGGACATGGCTGCCAACGCCCCCACCACCGACGAGAACTACAAGAAGGGCGTGGTCATGACGCTGGATAAGGCGGCAAAGGCACTGGAAGCCCTCCATGTGGAGGAGATCGAGGTGCTGGGCAAGCCCTTTGACCCCAACTTTATGAATGCTGTGCAGCAGATCCCCGCCCCGGACGGGCAGGAGAGCGGCACGGTGGTCACCGTTTTCCAGAAGGGTTACAAGCTGGGTGACAAGATCATCCGCCATGCAACCGTTGTGGTGGCCGAATAAACAAGCCGAACCTCCCGCAAGGGAGTTTGCAATAACATCCGCTTGACATCATCATAAGCATCATATAAACAAGATTTGTTCTTTCGAGAGGAGACTTCATTATGAGTAAGATTATTGGTATCGACCTTGGTACTACCAACAGCTGCGTAGCTGTTATGGAGGGCGGCGAGCCCGTTGTCATCGCCAACTCTGAGGGTGCCCGCACCACCCCGTCCGTTGTCGGCTTCACCAAGACCGGCG
>OGNC01000799.1_pt1 | contig 17878 bp, 8 predicted proteins | sample 1573311 | NCBI WGS metagenome assembly OGNC01 (sample SAMEA2581889, study PRJEB24529) | metagenome | biome: Human gut stool | place: China | collected 2011
TATAGCGTTTCACATCAATGTTGCCATAAACCACGTTCAACACAGGCTTTCCTGCTTTCCATTCAATAGTTCCGAAACCGGTATCAGTACTGATGAAACTTTTGAAATCACCAATCTTAGAATTGATGTACATGGTTTTGTCAACAGCATCATACCGCACTCCTGTAAGCCCCTGCAACATTCCATAGCTTGCCATGGCACGTGCATACCAGTGGCCGCACTCTATCTCATTGAATGGGTTTCTTACTCTTCCATCATATCTCTCACGGCATTCACGGACAATATCCAAGCCCTTTTCCACCTCACCTTTCATCATCAAATGACTGGCAACCTGATATTCGATACCGGTCCAGACTTCATTGCTGTATACAAAAGGCAGTGACAGCATACCACCCTTCGGCCATGTGCAAAGCAATAATCCGCCATCCTTACCACAAGCATACACCGGTCTTTGAGGATTGAAATGGTCTACCAAGTCATGTTTCAGATTGTATTTGTGTACGGCCACCAGATGGCTCCTGACCTTTTCATTGTCCAGCACTTCATCCAGTCCGCATACGGAAGCCATCCACATCCCTAAAATTCCATCGGACAGACAACCGGTACCGTATTGGTATTTTGGCCCTTCTTCCTTCAGCAATTTCAGGGCCTCTTCGGAATAACTTCCCCCGAAAGACATTACATCAACCGGATTGGGAGCCTGAAGCCCTTCCCACTGAATTTTCTGTATGAAATATTCTCCATCGAAGAGTGCAGTTTCCATGTATTTCTTGCCTTTTGACAGCAGGGCCGTATATTCCTTAACGGGCTGCTTCAGCTCCTTGCCCATCTCTATAAACGCAGTCAAAGCTCCCAAATAGAAACTTGTACACATGCCGTCCGGTCCCCAGAACTCGATGTCATAAGTATTGTGGTGCGGCTCTTCAAGATAGCCCTTATGCAAGGGGTCCCATGTACGGATGCAATAGTCAAGACTCTTTTTCACTGCCGGGAAAAGGTCTTTCATCCACTGTGTATCCCCGCTGATACGCCATTCACGGTAAACTTTCATAATCCCACCCAACTGTCCGTCGGCAGCAGCATGGAAGTTGTGAGGCGGTGCCGAAATAGGCAAGTTGACTCTAAAATTCTGGTGTCCTTCCGTATTCTGGCTTACCCTGAATTCCGTTTCACGCAAGGTTCTTTCCAAAGACGGGAACAAATGGGGCAAAGCCTGTGCATAGTTCCACACATGCGTACAACTTCCGTGACAAGAGCCAAAAGAATCCTGACATCCTTCCCAAGCCCAAAATCTTCCATCCCATTGACGTAATACCGTAGGAGATTTCAATATAGTTAAATTAGCAGCAACAGCCTCCAGTACTTCTGCCGGCAAAGAGGAACTATAGAATGCATCACTGAACAGCCGGCTGTTCTTTTCCAGCATCGCCTGGTTTGCATCCCAATAGCCGATAACCTCATTCAAACTCTTGAAGCGCTCCGAGTACCAAGGTCTGTAGGTAGCTTCGACATCTCCTTCATCTGCCAGGAATTGTTTTTCTTCTTCAGAAGAATCCACAACCTGCCAATCTCCCCAACTGTTATTTTCAAAATCGGCAAGTAAGGTGGATGTAGAAGACAAGTTGTAAATATCTTCATTCCTATTGTCTGTCAACACAAACTGGTCGGCCAGAATATGTCCCCACGGGTAAACATCCAAATCAATGACTTTCACAAAAGCCTTCTTTCCTTGATAAGGTTTCAAATCCCATACGGTTTCACTCAGAGTCTCCGTCTGATTTCCGACCGCCGTCTCTACAATCTTTCCGTCTACTACAAGATTTACAGAAGTACGGTCAGCCTGACTGCCTCCACCTACCAGAAACTTCAGATATCTTTTCCCAATATTGAACTCAGGAGACTGAATAATACCCGTCAGTCCATCTCCACCCCTATCGAACGAGTTCAGCAACTGCTTGCCGACAAAGCCGCTCACAGGTTGCTGACCGGAAGCCGTTCCCTTGCAGGGCATTCCCGTAAATGCCTGTCCTACCTTTCTGGCACCACCGATAGAAAGGTTTGAATCGGGCAGATACCAGCAGAAGTTTACCTTGACTGTTTTTGTCTCTCCCGGCTGCAACGTCAGCGGAACATAAACAGATGCTCCCGGAGCAACACCCTTAACCGGCTGCTTATCAGCAATCCGCCCATAGCGAATATTATCCCAAACCACAGTCTGCGGATCGAACCAGGCACCACGGAACCAACAATGGTCTACAACAGCAGCAGCATTGTCCACATAAATAGCTAGCCCACTGTTGTTCTGATCGGATTCTAAAACAAACCCGTTCTTTACCCCTCGGATAGTACCCTGACCATCTATGAAATTTTTGGTATTATAAGAAAATACCGTCTCGATAGCCTTACCGGAAGTATTTGTAAATTGATATTCCAGTACTCCAACCGGCAAACTGGAATTGTCCGCATCCGTCGGAATGAAAGGACTCCAACCCGTAATCTTTGCAGCCAAAGGCATATCCTTGTCTTTCAAATCTACAGTTGCAAAAGGGAAACGTGCCTGGAATACCGCCTCTTCAAAGCGTGGAAGACCGTACGTCTTGTCTCCCCTACCTAAACCACTCTGTGCAGGACCAAATAACTTCCAAGTCGGAACCTGCCCTTCCAATACCTTTGCTCCGTTCTCAACCCCCTTTACATAAATCGCAGCAAAGGTATACGGCTCATTCATCACATCAGGATGGTGTCTGAGAGACACATGCGAAATGGCACCGGTTCCCTCCAAACAGAACATTCCGGCGCCGATTCCCCCTATAGGAAATGCAATCTTATCCAGATATTCCTTTTGATACTTACCGTTAAACTCCCGCCCTTCACTGTTCTGGGACATTGCTTTACCCGGAAACAGTATAGCCACATTAAATAGGGCCAATAAAGTTAAAGTTGATCTTACCATAGCTGAATTATTAATGTTAACGAATCATTATTCTATTTTTCCAAATTTATCAAGGAGGCGGTTGTACGCTTCAGCCGCTGCTCCATTTCCCCAATCATAGATTGTAAACTCACCCATACCTTCACCTGCCGGATTTGTACGGCCGCCATGCCCGTAATTTTCCATCATGAATCCATAATCCTCTGAAGCAAAGAACGGATGAACTTTTTCCCATTGCTGTTTGGTTTGAGGATTTTCAGTACAATACATCATTACAAAAGATGCCTTAAGTGCAGCATATCCCCGTTCTATATACTCTGGCTTATCAAGAAGTTTTCCATATTGAATGATGAGTTCGGAAAAAAGACTTTCGCGTGAATCATTCCATTCACCATCGGCATTCAACACACCAAAACCACCCAATACATTTACATACATGTATGGCGGCTGCCACGATGCTTGGGTCATCAGCAATTCATCAAGTGTACGCTGTCCATAATCAAGATATTCTTTATTTGAGGTAAGACGATAGCACTCCAGTAAGGCTTCAGCTGTCCAGAACATTGAAAAATTATTCTGTTTATGCATATTGTTCCGCAAAACTTTTTTACCTACCAAGTTATCCGAACCGTAACGAGAACAAGACCAATAGGTTTCAAAGTCTTCCCACTTCCCAACCGGGATAATTTCATGGATAACTGCATTCATAGCTCTAAATGCTGTCCGTTTATACTCTTCCTTATGTGTAAGCTCATACAGTTTAAGTAAAAAAGTAACTGATAAAGATGTTTCAGGAGAAGCATTCAAATGGTTCATCGGCTGCATTGTCTTTAAGTCAAGCCAGCCAGGGAAAAAACCATTTTCATACTGTATTCCAAGTAAAGCCATCGCATAATCTTCTGCATAAGCCAAAAGACGGGCATCTTTTTCTAATTCATCATACCACCGAAGCATCAACAATGCTGTCCAACTCATATCAAGAATATGATACGGAGATTCTTTCGGATTCCAGGTATAAGGATTTCTGTTGGAATTTCCCCAATAATAGGTATTCCACCCCTTGCTCCGATTATACTTTTTACCATCAATCTCTACTTCATGCATTTCCGTACCGATAAGTCCATAGAAAAAACCATTCCTCTGCGGAAATGACAGAGCCAGTTCTTTTGTCAAATTTGCTTTTGCAAGAAGCTCCCTATTACCGGTTCTTCTTGCATATCGATATAATCCACTTGCAGAACGCAATGAACTGAACCATGCCTGATTCCAGATAGAACGAAATTCACGTTCATTAATCTCTCCCGGATAATTAGGACTTTGAGTAACATTCACAATAAATACGGGAGCACCCACTTTTTTCCCATCTAACTCAAATTGCTGCCACACATTTTCTGACCATGAATTAAAAGCCCAATTATAAGTATGTTTCACATACGTTTCTAGGTTCTCCTTCACCGGATTACCTTTCTCATATGCAGCATGCCCCCATCGACTCCACATAAATTCTAACGGCTTCTTAAAAGGATTCCGCAATACTTCCTTGCTATCAGAATACATCAAATAAAAGCCTATTTCAATATCTCCTTTTGGGTAAGTAGTTTCTTGATCACGCTCAAACAGAACGTGTTCGGATACATGGTTATTACACATTCCGAGAATAAGTGTATTAGAGGATGCGTCCATATCCATATACCATCGTACAGGAGTCCCCTTCTGCATAATATCCAAATCGGGGATAAGAATAAGAGTTTGATGATCGTCTGCTACGATAAGGGCAGGAGAACGGAATACATGTTGATCGATGACATTTCTATCAGTAGGAGTAAGATGTGGCGCCCAATGGAACGAAGGTAAAAAATCCGGCTTTACGGCTATACGCCAATCACCTTGTTGAACAGAGTTTTTAAGCGAAAAAGAAAGGTTTATGTACAAAGTGTTGTTATCTATCACTTTCACATGGCTTTTTCCTCTCTCAATTCCTAATAAATCATACTGTATAGCATCAATAGCTTTACTAAAATTTTTCGGAAAAACACCCTTATTCAACTCAATTCTCTCTTGTGCATCCCAATGCTCTTGAGCACAGATGCCTATGTTGGACATTATCATCCAAACAAAAGTTATAATTAATGTGCGTGTGTTCATGATATTATATTTATCAATATAATTAAAACTCTCCCATATCAGCCAATTCAGCCTTCATTAAAAAAACATTATAAGGCATCCACATTGACATCGTAAAATATAAATTATCACCAGTTACCGACAACGGATGAATGTAAGAACCATACAATTGGGCATACTCTCTACCATTAGCAAGCTCATAGGGTTCACTCCATGGGCCAGTTATGTCTTCTGCCGTACGCATAGTTATATTATATCTATCTGCATTGAAATAAGCAATTATCCATTTCTTATGTGTCTCGTTATATATAAAAGAAAGTTCACCAACCTTATCTTCTATTAATACTGTTGCCTCATTTTCATTGCCTTTTATCCATTGATTAGTAAAAGCATTCCAATATTCATAAGCTGTCTTATTCTCAATATCTGTTTCATGAAATCGTGCTAATTTAGCATTGCTATCCCTCCCCGTTTGAGTACCTATCATATAAACATATCCATCTTTCTTAAAGTACCCTACCTGGCCAAAAAAACTATAAGATGAGAAGGTTATATCTTTACATTTAGCCCATGTCAAACCATTATCAACCGACTTATATATTCCCGAATAATTTGTAATCCATCCCGTCCAATTTCTCATATTAAAATAATGCACATAATCTATTCCATTAGCACGAATAGCAGCTGTTGGGATAGAAGTCCAATCACCATTACCTGACGAATCTTTTCCCCCATATACTATCTCGCGGGCATACCCTTTATCATCAGTAGCCATATTGCTGAATGACAATCCATCTTCTAAATCATTATCCTCCGAGAAAGCCAGCACATTACTACGCCAACTCCCTCCGTTAGGTCCAGGATTAGCCAGATTAGGCTTAAAGTCATACCCAAAAGTATCACCAAAGAAAATTCCATATTTTCCGGGCTGCATCTCCCAAATAATGCCAAGATCTGTTCCTCCTACATTCCATTTTGTCGCAGTATTATTAGGGTTTGGGAAGTTTTCTCCGTCCATAGAACTACCAGTTACACGAGCAGTACGACTGACGCTTCGGATAAAGAATCCCCAACGGTTATCCACATTCAAAGAAAGGTCATTCGATTTGTTTCCATCTTTATAAACTGCTACCAATATCAATCTAAAATTCTGGGGATCCGTCTTCTGAACCACATAATTAAATACATAATCTGCAGTTAACTCATTTCTATCTATTTTGACTGAATAACTATTTCCTCCACTTTTTCGAACCATCAGATAATCTATGGCATCTATATTCTTAAAATTCAGAATCGTTGAAACAACCTTCGTGTCTTTATTTGGAATCAGAAAAGTTTTCGCAGAGATAATCTCATCAACTGGTATAAAAGGCTCATTTTCCTCTTTATCCGAACAAGAAAACAACAAGAATATAGAGAAAGAAAGAACCATAAATAGAATATTTTTCATAGCGTCTGTTTTAAGTCAGTTTACTGTATCTATAGATGCAGTACACGGGAAGCATAGAAATACCGGACTGCATCTATGATACAGCAAACTTTAATTATTGAATGTCAATTACCTGACCTTCGGAGTATATTCTGCTGGATATTCCGTTTCCTACCAATTTTACAACGAATCTGTACCTTTTATTCGCATCGATTGCAATGCCTTCGGCAAATGTCCCTTCATTACCAATGGTTATCACATCTCTATAGATGTCATTCTCCACTTTCTGAATACTTACTTCAAGAGGCCTCAAAAACTCATCAGGTATATTATCTGGAATTTGCCATGTCAACTTCACTGTATTCCCTTGTACTGAATAATCAAGGTTTTCCACTTTAGGCAAAATATAATGTGTTCCTTTACTGCCTACAACATCTCTGTCGTAACAACCAGTAAACAATAAACAAGTAAATATTACCATGCATATTCTTACTATATTTTTCATAATCATAATTCTAAAAGTTTAATATTAATATCCCGGATTTTGTGTATAATTACCTTTTGCCCACTTCATCTGAGCCTGTGATATGGGGAAGAATTCATCTCTACCAGCAGTAAAGCGTGCTATATTCATCCAGTCAAATCTATTTCTTTCCACTGCAAAATAAGCATTCATCGTTTTCTCCAGAGTTCCCCAACGCTGCAAGTCGAAGAAACGGCGTCCTTCACAAGCTAGTTCAAGACGGTTTTCCCATTCCATGGCCTTCCATGCAAATTCTTTGGTCCATGTACAATTCACACCAGGTTTATACAACTCACATTTGTAGTTCAGAATATAGCTTCCATCCGCAGTTTTCAGATTCTCAAGACTATTGGCGGCACGCTGACGAATTTTATTAATCAAAGGCAAAGCTTCATCTTGTCTGTCCAATTGAATTAGGACTTCTGCTTTCCATAGTATCACTTCATCATATCTGATTAATCTCTTGTTCATAGAGTTAAACTGCCAACCATCGTACAGCAAACAGTCACAATTAGGGTGCGGTAATTCCTTCACAGATTTCAAATAACCATACTCAACACCATTACGAATACCACGGGCCTCAAAAATCAAATAAGGGTCATACTTCAAAGGCTGTCCGGGTGCACATATCGTATGACTGAAACGAGGGTCGAAAGTGTAGCGGTCGAAGAAAGCCTTATTACCGGCATCTACAAGTGTAATATCATCCGAACCATCGGCTTTCTTTATGTAATCACCATAGCAATCATCATTATAGGTATCAAACAACGGTAATCCATTTTCACCAGTCTTGAAAGCATTACCCATTGTATAGCTTGCATGATGGAAACCACAACACTGAAAACCTCCCCAATTCCACGGATGATTCAGTCCTTCACTTCTATTGATTTTACCCCCAGTAGAACTATTATCATTGATAGAATACTGAATCTCCCAAATGGATTCTTTCGTATTGTTATCAGACTCAATCATGAAATTCTCACCAAAATTGCTACATAAGTCCAAAGCTTTACCTTCTTGTTCCGTCAACTTGTTCAGATAAATCAAAGCTTCATTCAGCCGTTCTTTGTTTACATTAATCACTTGATGTCTCTCATCTTGCTCATAAGCCATAAACATCAATGTTCTTGCAACCATTGCCGTTGCCGCATTCTTATTGACTCTTCCTTTATCTATCTGTACTTCTGGAAGATATGACTCTGCATCCTTGAAATCCTTAAGAATTCTCTCCCACAGATACTGATCATTCGGATAGTTCTTGTCCCTATTCGGTACAGCCTCAAAATCTGCAGAAGTACCTGTTATAGTTTCATCCATGTAAGGTATATATTTGAAGAACTCTTTCAGTCTGAAATGAGTAAATCCGCGAAGAAACAGCATCTCACCCATTCGACTGTTCTTTACTGGAAAATCTTCTTCAGAAATCGGCTGCATTTTCTGGATTGCAGTATTACATCTTTGGATAACTTGATAAGAAACATACCAAGGGTAATCAATAGGCCAGCCATTAGGAGTCAAATTCACAAAGGTTTCCATATATCCCCATCCATCGCCGCCGTCCCAGACGCCTCCTCCTCCTTTATAAGAGTCATCAGAACGAAGAGAACCAGACCACCAAGGTGAGAATGGTGAATCCCAAGACGGAATATCTGTCATTCTTGCATAAGCAGCTGTTACAAAGCCTTCCATATCACTTGGTTTAACAAGCAAGTTCTCATCCAAAACTTGTTTGGGATTTACTTGTAGGAAATCCTCACATCCGGTCAAGCCGAATGTAGCGGTTAAAATCAATAATGATGATATAAACTTTTTCATTGTGTTTTTTTAATTAAAATGTAACATTAAGTCCGAAAGTCATTGTGAATGGAGTCAAATATCCATAACCAGACATTTCCGGGTCAAAACTTGTAAATTGGTCATCTCCCCAGAATTTCTTCAAAGTAAATACGTTTCTTGCAGAAGCATATACTCTCAAATTTTTCATCATCATCTTGTTGGTGATTTTAGCAGGAAAAGTATAACCCAATTCTATATTTCTCAACTTCAAGTAAGAACCATCTTCTATATAATAAGTAGACATTCTCTGCTCATTATTGGTCATAACATTTGTCATCGCCGGAATATCTGAATCAGGATTGTCAAACGACCAAGCATCCAATAATCTAGTCGGATGATTTTTTCCGACAGGAACGGAACCTGATATATGCCAAAAATCACTCTGACGCTTCCAATCATTACTTACCTGATTACCAAACACACCTTGGAAAAACATATTCAAATCAAAATTACGATATTTGAAATCGAAAGTGATTCCTCCAAAGAAATCTGGATCGGCTGTTCCGATATACGTTCTGTCAGTCAATTCATCTACACGACCATCACCATCCAAATCTTTATAACGAATTCGACCAATAGCTTTTCCTGGTTGTTCAGCATGGTTATCCACTTCCTCTTGTGTCTTGAAAATTCCATCAGCTACAAGACCATAAAATACATTGGGAGACCTACCAATAACGAAGTCACGGACACCATCTCCCGGATATTTATTAATTACGTTTTCAGGAAGCTCTGTCAATTTCGTCTTATAAGTACCTATATTTGCTGAAATAGTATACTGGAATTCGGCACTTGGGTCATTCCTAAAACTAACTTCAAATTCAAGACCTTGATTATTCATATTTGCACCATTAATCCAAGGTTCTCCACCTTCTCCCATCACAGCAATATAAGGAGTCTGTACAAGAATATCCTTTGTCTTCTTGAAATAGTATCCTAAAGAACCTGTAAGACGTTGGTTGAAAAATCCGAAGTCGACAGCCAAATCCGTCTGCGTAGTAGTTTCCCACTTCAAGTCAGGATTACCAAGCCAAGTTCTCTTATAACCGGAATACAAGGGACCGCTCTCATTACCCTGAATAGGATAAGATGTTCCAAAATAATCTGTTGTAAACGGAGTGGTAGTATATCCTCTCGGAAGACCTTGCACACTTCCGTTTGCTCCCCAGCTAGCACGTAATTTAAGATCGGACAGAAAGTCAAAATCTTCCATAAAAGCTTCATCCTTGATTCTCCAACCAACGGAGAAAGCAGGGAAAGTAGCATAACGGTTATTCTCACCGAATAAAGAAGAACCGTCACGGCGAACGGTAGCAGACAGCAAGTACTTTCCGTTATAAACATAGTTGGCCTTACCAAACAAAGAGAAATAGGTATATTCATCTGCAGAACTACCTAAGTTATATTTCTCTCCGGTAGTTACACCAATATGTGCAAAATCTCTATCTTCCAAATAAATACCTTCTCTTCTTGCAGAAAATCCTTCTTGAACGAATCTGGTTGCCTCAGTACCCAACACAACATCCAAATTGTGTTTACCAGTACTCAATGTATATGACAAAGTGTTAGTCCATACATAACTCAACGGATGTGATTGATAACTGCCTACATAGTTTTCTCCATCGCTATTTCTTCCTCCAGTTTCCGACCAAACACCATCAACAGCACGATTATAAGCATTGCCATAATCAAGACCGAACTGGGTTCTTGCCGAAATGCCTTTCCAAATATTCAAATCGAGGAAAATATTACCAATAATCTTCACATAATTATTGATATTATCCTTATTCATTGTCAATAATCGAACAGGGTTGGTAAAATCATCAAAACCCGGAGCACCAGCCCATCCACCATTTTCATCATATACAGGAGAGGCAGGAGGATTAATCATCGCCCACCATGTTTCACTTTGGTCTCTATACTGCAAATAAGATACTGCAAGATTTTCACCAACTTTCAAATGATTTTTTATCAAACTATATTCAGTATTAGCACGTATCGAATATTGTCTGAAGAATGTATGTATCTGTGTACCTTCATTATTGAAATAACCCAACGAGAACAAGCTTTTGGATTTCTCAGAACCATTAGAAATGGTCAACTGATGATTATGAGAAATAGCAGTCTGAAAAATTTCTCCCATCCAATCTGTATCACTTCCTCTTACAGTTTGGTCTGCATTAAGGTATTCAGCAACTTTAACCTCGTCCAAAACAGCTATTCCATTATCACCTCTATGCCATGTATAATTATACGCTGAAGGCAAAGAAATAGAAGTACCATATACTCTTTCATCATAAGCTTGAGCTTGGAATGCCGCTCTACCATATTGTTCAGCATTCATCAAAGTAGGTTTGTTCAATACAGTATTGATAGAAACACTACCATTATACTCAATGTTTGTCTTACCTGCTTGACCCTTTTTTGTCTGAATCAAAATAACACCACCGGAAGCTCTTGCACCATAAATAGAGGCAGATGCTGCATCTTTCAAAACTTGAATAGATTCAATATCACCAGAATTTATATCACGAAGATTCAAATTTTCAGTAGGCATACCATCCAAAACAATTAAAGGCTTAACTCCTCCCGAAAGAGAAGACAATCCACGAATCTGCACCGTAGTTCCTTCAGCAGGATTACACCAGCCATCTTTCCTTGTAATGACTTCATGGCATTGGCAGAAGCATTTTTCTTTAAATCACTCGCATTTGCCATTGCAACAGAACCTGTCAAATCCGCTTTCTTCTGTGTCATATAACCAGTGTATACCACAACTTCTGACAACATTGTAGCATCACTCTTCATGATAACATTCAAAAAGTTTAAGCCTTTAACCGAATATTCTTCCGTTTTTTGACCAATATAAGAAAAGACTAATATTGCCTTATCAGAAGGTATTTTTATAGAGTATTTTCCATCAATATCAGTCGTGGTACCGATAGTAGTTCCTTTAACAACAACATTCACTCCAACAAGAGGTTCATTCGTTCCTTCTTCCAAAACCGTTCCTTGTATTATCCTCTCTTGTTGAATCACGTTAGAAGTATCTATACCATGTCCAGATACTTGAATAAACTCTTTTGTCTCCGATACAGCCACAGAAAGAGGTAAACTATCCCCTGCATAAGCTGTCAATGACAACATTGATACCAATGCCACGAAACCATTTCTTTTGAAATATTTCATAATATAAATAAAAAAGGTTAATAATATAATATTATTTACTATACAATACGTTTTTCCTAAAATTGTACTGCACAGCCTCTATACTCAAACTTTTATTTTACCATCTTGGAATTTCCAAACCGTCCTTGCTCGGCAAGGCCGGGAATTTGGCATGCGGCTCAGCCTGGTACCAGAAAGTGGTCGACGAGATATCCGACTTCTGGTTGTTGTAGCGTCCGTCATGGCGCCATCCCAGGTCCTGTATCGTGACCTTCAGGTCCTTGTCGAAGCGTACCGGGTCAAGGATATGCCAGCGGTACAGCCCGAAAGCGGTCACCGCACGGTACAGCCCGTCGGGACGGATTACCTGGTGCATGCCGGCATAGGGGGTGGTGAACTCCTGGTACTGGCGCGTCTTCTGGTTCTCGAAATTGTACGAGCCGCAGAAGTAGTCCTCAATCCCGGTCCCGCAGATAGTCGGATATTCCCTGTCACCGTCCATGTAGAACTTGATTTCCCCCTCACCCCACCAGCAGTTGTCGTTTACACGCCATGCCAGGTAGGTACCCACGTACTGTCCCTTGCCCTTCACACCGTCAATCAGCGTGTGCAGCGACCCCTGGGTCGGGTTGGAGCGGCGGAACTGCGCGTGGAAGTAGGCCTCGTCCTCAGGAACTTCTGTCAAGGTGTAGTTGATTTGGTAGTACAGGCGCATCTCCTCGGCGGTGTTGATGTTCTCCAGCGTGATACGGGCTTTCTTGCGGAAAGGCATCTTCCAGTAGCAGTTGAAGGCGCTGCCCGGATTCACGCAGACGGCCAGTGAGGAGAGCTGTGCATATTCATTGTATGCGCTGCAGAAGAAGTCACCCACCGGACATTCGACGGAAGGCTCCTTCTCGTCGTCCCAGTACATTCTCAGGATGGAGAAGCGCCAGTTCCCGGTCGGTGTCATCCAGATCTGCTGGATGGCTCCCGGACCCTCGATTTCCGCAATCGTGATTGTCTCTCCCGGTTTCACGATGATGAAGGGGTTTACCTTCCAACCCTTGCCCAGGTCCTTGGCCGCATGGTGGGCGTTGGCCACATTGCGCTGATCCTTGTCCCTGACCGGATCGGCCATGCCGCCCTTGCCCTTCTCGCCTGTAAAGTTCTCAGGGCTGATGGAACGTGTCTTGGCATCGGACAGTCTTGACAGGTTACCCATGTTCATGTCCAGACCGTTGAACGGGTAGTTGCTTTGGGCGTAAACACCCACGGTGACCATGCATAAGGCCGCCAAAATTAATGATTTGATTCTCATGTTTTAAATAGATTAATGGTTTGTATACTTAGTTAATGGTTTCAGCAAGTTTTGCCAGTTCAAGATATTTCTTGTATAGTTTTTCGTAGATGAGGGCTCTTTTCTCATCCGGCCGGTATTCAGCCTCGATGTCCGACCCCATATGCCTTGTCGCCTCATTGATATCCTTGTACACCCCTGCGGCAACTGCCGCGAACATTGCCGCTCCCAAGGCACAGGTCTGTTCCGAGCGGACCACACGGATGGGCATGTCCAGCACGTCCGCCAGCGTCTGCATCACGAAGGGCGCCTTCTTGCTGATACCTCCGATGGCATTGACCGAATCAATGCGCAGCCCCTGGCCCTTCATATGCTCCACAATACGGCGGGAACCGAAGGCGGTGGCTTCCACCAGCGCACGGAATATTTCCGGGGCGCTGGTACCCAGCGTGAGTCCCGCAACGGCACCCTTCACGTTCTGGTCCGCATCGGGGGTACGGCGGCCGTTCATCCAGTCCAGGGCGACAACACCATCCTCGGAGGGTTCCATGTCCTGGGCCTCACGGGTGAGTTCCACCAGCATGCCGTCCAGAACTTTCTGCCTGGCCTCCCCTCCGGGGATATCTTTCAGTGTCCATGCCAGCATCTTCCTGAACCAGGCGTAGATGTCTCCGAAAGCCGACTGTCCGGCTTCGAAACCGATGAATCCCGGAAGCACCGAACCGTCCACCTGGCCGCAGATTCCCTTGATACAGCGTCCGCCTACCTCGTCTTTGCCGGCAACCATGATGTCGCAGGTGGATGTTCCCATGATACGTGTCAGTATCCCCGGGGCGACGGATGCGCCTACGGCTCCCATATGGGCGTCCAGCGCCCCCACGGCCACGGCGATTCCTCGGGGAAGTCCAAGCCTGTCTGCCCACTCGGGTGTCAGTTCCCCTGCCTTGGTGTCGCTGGTGTGGGTTTCTGTGAACAGATGGGGGAGCATTTCCTTCAAGGCCGGATTAAGTTCTTCGAGAACTTCGCCGGAAGGAAGACCCCAACTGGCATGCCACATTGCTTTATGTCCAGCAGCACAACGGCTACGAAAAATCTGTTCCGGAATAGTGTTACCAGTTACTAATCCAGTCATCCAATCACAGTGTTCTACCCAAGCATAAGCAGCATCCTTTATAGCGACGTTTGTGTTGATAATATGTAAAACCTTTGACCATACCCATTCTGATGAATAAGTACCACCTTCATAAAGTAAATAATCAAGGTTACGTTTATTAATCAGTGCGTTGATTTGCTCAGCTTCTCGAACAGCTGTATGATCTTTCCAAAGAATAAACATAGCATCCGGTTCTTCTGCAAACTCGGGACATAAAGCTAATGGCATTCCTGCCCTATCAGTTAAAGCAGGAGTACTACCAGTTGTGTCAAAACATAATCCACAAATAGAAGCAATCTCTTCTTCCTTCAAATCAGATAAGGCTATATGTACAGCCTCTGTCATGGATTCAATATAATCCAATGGATGTTGGCGATAGCGATTGTTGTGTGCATCGCAGTAAAGCCCCGCTTTCCAACGGGGGTAAAAACTTACCCCCGTAGCCATTTCACGGCCAGTATATGTATCCACTACCAGTGCACGACAAGAATCCGTACCAAAATCAAGACCAATAACGTATTTCTTGTTTGATTCCATAGTCTAAAGCATTATTTGGTTGTTAACTCTTGTTTTCTTGCAATGAAAAACCCATAATAGGCAATCACTGCAAAAGCAACGGCCGGTACAGCATATGCAGCCATAATACTACCTGTCTGGTCGGAGACAATACCCTGAATTTGGGTCAGAACGGCAGCACCGGCAATAGCCATTACCATGAATGAACCGCCGATTTTAGTATCATCCCCCAAACCTGTAAGACCAAAACCATAAATGGTCGGGAACATCAATGACATACATCCGGAAATACCCATCAGGCAATAGACGCCGAAACTGCCCTTACCGAACATGGCACCCAAACAACACATTACAGCAAGAAGCGCAAGTCCTATCAAGAGTTTATAAGCTTTCACGTACTTCATCATTGCAGTGCATACAAACCTCATGGTCACAAAGAGAATGAGCGACATGATATAGTAAGTGGCCGCAGCCTGTTCTGCCGTACGCGGCAGCAAGTCATCCAATCCAAGCCATTCACAACAATTATAGAATGCGGCAGCTACCGGTTCCACTCCCCGTAATGCATTTACAACAGCATCTGCAGAAGCGGCTTCTCCTAAAGAAGCCAATACACCGTCAAAATTCAGCTGTACCATAGCATAACGGATTACGAATGACCATACGGCTATCTGTGCACCAATATTGAAAAATTGTGCTATTACACCCCATACATAATTCTTATTCTTTATAAGACGACGAAGAGTGGCACCAAACTCTATTTTTTCACCTTTTTCACTAAGATTAGGCATTTTGGTAAGCCGAATAGCAAGTAAGAGCACCAACATCACCAGACCAAGTACCACATAAGCAGTAGTAACAGCATTCAATTCCTGCCCCTGGATGGCGGCCAGCTCCTCAGCCGGAAGTTGGGCACGCTCTGTCGCCGTCATTCCATTCAGTTGTGAGAGGATGAAAATCTGACTGATCACCACTCCCGTAATCGCTCCGAACGGATTGAAGGCCTGAGACAGATTCAAACGGCGTGTCGCGGTACTTTCAGGACCGATTGCCAATACATAAGAATTAGTAGACGTCTCCAGAACTGAAAGTCCGGCAAAGAGAACAAAGATTGCCAGCAGATACATAAAGAAGCTGAAATCAACATTCACTCCCGAGCTAAGCATGGCAGGATAGAACAGTAAAGCCCCAAATGCATATAGACCAAGCCCCAGCATCACGCCTGATTTATAAGTGTATTTCTTGATAAACAAGGCACCGGGAACAGCACAACATCCATATCCCAACAAATAGCACACTACCTGTATCCAGGCTGTTTTTGAATCACTCATACTCATGATGCGCTTGAAAGCTGCAAGCATAGTATCTGTCAGATTATTCGGCACAGCCCAGGCAAAGAAAAGAGTAGTGAGCAGAATGAATGGGAAGAGGATTCCTTTCGGTATTATTTTATTTGATTCCATACGAATTCTCCATTATATAGTTACCCTATTGAAACTTTGTTTTTATTACATTCAAATCTGCTCCAAATAAATCTTGCACGATAGGAACCAATTGTTCATCCTTACCTTGTATATGAATCACCTTTTGCGTATGGACCAATGAGGCACCGGGAGCCAGCTCCGCACCAGGAGAAGACGTTTCAATTTCATAGAAAGGTCCCATTATAGAACCGTCTTCTACCGGACCGTCATTATAAGAGTTGATTACATCGCCGGCAAACGGATCTTCCTGAGGTCCCCATTGGCCATTTACGTAGACTGAAGGAGTTTCGGGAAGACTACACCACAGGATTGTGAGTACGCCTTTCGATGAATCATAACTTCCGCAAATATCCGTTGCCCGTGAAGCCGGCAATCCCAGCTTGGAACGATAGAGCCCGTCAATCTTGAAATAGATAATACCATTTTCCTTTATCAGCCTATCCGCCGGTATCTTACCGAAATATTCATCATTCACAATTGTTCCTTCCGCATCTTGCTTATAAGGAATGAATACAGTAGTGGTCGGTGTAGGATTAAAACAGCCGAGCATCCACACAGATACAAGACCACCCTCTTTTGTCCATGCCTTGTCACCTGTATTGGTAATCTTATTCTCACTCTTGTAAGCTACAATTTTCATATCATTTGTAAGCTGGATATTAAAATCGGCAGCCACTTCACCAGCATCCATCAACGATACAGTACGGTCAATATTCATATCAAAAGTAGTACCGGAAGCATTTGTCAAACGAGTATCTTTCACAAAACGGATACTACTGTTGTCTTGCGACTTTATGTCAAAAGCTTCAGTATCAAGTACCGGAGGAACTATCCAATTATCATAAACCTGCTCTTGTCCTTCCTTAAAATAAAGTGAGAACGGACCACCTTCCGGACCAAGCCAGAAGCGTTCCTCACCTCCTACCGGATTAAATTGAGAACTGACTTTGCCTTCATTTATGAAACGATAATTAATCCAGCCGTAACTATCACCTTCATCGCCGGAAGCAGAAGTAGTCATTACACGGCCTTGCCATGCAGGAATAACCATCACTTTAGAATTCCCATCAGCAGATACCAATTCAGTATATTCAATGCCGTGGTCCTTTAAGAACTGGGCATCATAAGCATAACTTCCCATCTTGATTTCTTTTTGTCCGCCGCATGATACAAGTATTGCAGTTGCACCTACCAGCAGAGTGTTTTTCAGTTTGGTTGATTTCAACATAACGCCTGTTTCCTTTATTTATAGAGAGGTCCATAATTCTTGCAAGCTCTGAAGTCTGCACCTTCTTTATCCATTCCAAATGCATTCCATGCTGCCGGACGGTAGATATCTTTCTCTGGTACGTTGTGCATAGATACTGGAATACGAAGCATTGAACACATTGTGATCAGGTCAGCTCCGATGTGTCCGTAGGAGATAGCACCGTG
>OGNC01000805.1_pt1 | contig 17735 bp, 9 predicted proteins | sample 1573311 | NCBI WGS metagenome assembly OGNC01 (sample SAMEA2581889, study PRJEB24529) | metagenome | biome: Human gut stool | place: China | collected 2011
ATGCCAAGGAGATTGCCGATCATGCGGCAAAGGGCGGAATGCTCGGTATCAGCAAAGAAAGCTGGATGGCAGCTCTTGAGAAGGAAAACTATCTCAAGGCAGCGGAGATGTCGATGGAGGATGACTACGGTATGATTGATGGGATCATCAACAACGGTCCGAAGGAGGACAAGACCCTTGATGCCAAAGCTCCCGAAACCGGCGAAAAGTCCTCCATCATGGACAGGCTCAAGTCCGCAAAGGCTGAAAAGCAGAAGGAATGCTGCCCTCCCAAAAAGCACAAAGGAGAGATTGAGCTGTGAGCAGAAGTCAGAAATGGCGGCAGGAGTGGTCGTTCTTCATCGGGGACAGCGGACGCCGGAAGTATAACCGCTTCTGCGTCCGCTGCGTCCATAGCTGCAAGCAGAGCTTCCGTGCGGATCTCATCGCCTGTCCGCACTTCTCCCGCAGGGCATCGAGGCGTAGACAGTTAGGGGTCGAAAAAGCCTGTGATTGCAAGCCTCAGAGCGGCGCAAATTGACCAACCTAAGTGATTGTATTCCCTGCGCAGTTTCTTCTTTAGCGCGGAAATAAGTGTCGATTTCGGCACTTGTTTGAAAGTCCGGAAAACGAACCAAGAGCCTCTGTCGATGCCCGTTTTGGGTATCGGCAGAGGCTCTTTTTTGTTATTATCAGCTCTTGTCCTGCAAGATTTTCAGGTATTTGTCCAGTCTTGCGTTGACATATCCCGCAAAGAGATTTTCCATTGCTGAGAGACTGCGTTTGACATGATATTCGTCAAAGGCATTGTAGTAGGCGATTCTGTCTGCAAACTTAATGTCAATCGGTGGGTATCCGGCTTTCATCAGTTCCAGATTCACAAGAAGTCTGCCTGTTCTGCCGTTGCCGTCGATAAATGGGTGGATGCCCTCAAACTCAATATGAAACCGCGCCAGCTTCGTGATGATGTGTTCATCGCTTTTCGCATAGTCACGCAAAAGCTGCTCCATCTTCGGCTCAATCAGATATGGCTGCACCGGCTCGTGTTGCGCTCCCATGATACGCACGGGAACACGGCGGTATACGCCCCGGTCATCCTTTTTATCGGCAAGCACGAGATAGTGTATCTGCTTGATTACCCGTTCGCTGAGTGGAACATTGTCACGCACAAGCTCACGGACATAATCAAAGGCTTCCTTATGACCGACTGCCTCCATGTGATCCTTGAGCGGCTTTTGGTCAATCGTCAAGCCCCGAAGAACAAGGTCGGTTTCACGCAAGGTCAGCGTGTTGCCTTCAATAGCATTGGAGTTGTAGGTATATTCAACGGTGAACTCTTCATTCAGGCGTTCCAATTCGCCTTCTGTCAAAGGTCTTCTGCCGTCAAGGTCTTTCTTCTTGCGGTCGATCTGTGCAAGGAGGCTTTCCTTTGACTTATACCTTCCGTCTGCCGGTTTCTCCGCATCAATCGGAATCTTCCAGCTGCGCCTTTCCTGATATGCTCCCGGTATTTTACCTTCGGAACACAGTACTCGGATTCTTCTATCGGAAATGCCCCACTTTTCCGAGGCTTGCTTTACAGTCATAAACATGGTCTTATCCCTCCTGACTGTATCTATTTTACCACATTATCGGAATAATATCAACGCTATCGGAATAACATTCCGTGAATTATCGGAACAATATGATGCTCCGCTCATAGGTACAATGCTCTTTATCGGAACAACGGGAGTGGGGATTCACGGAACGATAAATCGCACATGCTGCTGCAATTCGAATATCGGAAAAGTATCGATGACAAGCATTTACAGGACTGCAAATCTGCACAAGAGCAAATGTTGCTTCAAAAAATCGGCGTTCAATTCAAACATGGTAATAATCGTGATTCTCTTTTCGATTTTTAGAAAGCAATTTCCGATTTCGTGATTATCCGATTCATTGTCTTTGAATCGTTCTGCAAATTCTTCCGGGGCGCACTCATAGTTGTCAAAGTCAAAGGACAGTCCATCGTCGATTTTCAGGAAGTTTTCGGACTCATCCATCATCAGGGTTATAGCGTAGTCTCCCATGCCTGACGGCAATTTAAGCTTGTAAAAAACGCAGCATCGTCCGAGATATTCTGTTTCAACTTATTCAACAGAATATCTCTCTTTTCTCGAAGTTCTGCATTGTCGGAGTGCGACAATTTGATTTTGTCATGAAATTCTATGAATTCGCTCTATAACTTAACTATACTTACCTACTCATCACAACTTCATACAATTATCCTTATCAAAGCTTCTGCGATTCTTCCTGCCTCAGCCTCGGTATTATTCTTTCCCAGCGATATTCGTACTGTCCCTTTAGAATGTTCCTCATCCAGCATGATAGCCTGCAAAACATGAGAAATTTCCGTATTTACGCTATCGCAGGCGGAGCCTGTTGAAATGCTGATGCCCATAAGATCCATACGATGAAGGATTGTTTCGCCGTCTTTGCCGGGAAAGGAAAGACTAACCAGACCGGGCAACCTGTTTTCCCCTCCATTGCGCCGGTAGGCAATTTCTGACTCGTCCAGCATAGAAATCAGTAAATGCTCCAACTTTGAAATGTATTGCAGGTTCCGTTCCAGAGCATCGCAATTCGCCTTCAATGCTGCCGCCATTCCAATAATAGAGGCTATATTTTCCGTCCCTGCGCGATGAGCGTTCTCCTGTGCACCGCCGTCTGCATAAGGAGGCAGTTCTACACCCTTGCGGATATAGAGAAAGCCAACGCCCTTGGGACCGTTGAATTTATGTGCGGAGGCGGACAGAAAATCCACGCCCAACTCGTGAACATCGATTTTTACATGTCCAACCGCTTGCACCGCATCCGTGTGAAAAAGAGCACCGTGCGTATGTGCGACCTTGCAAAGTTCTCGGATTGGCTGAATAGTACCTATCTCGTTATTAGCAAACATTACAGACACGATCCGTGTGCTGCCGGTTATGTATTTTTCCAATATCTCCGGCGTAATATAGCCATCCGCAGTCGGCCACATATATGCTACCGGATATCCGAGCCGCTCTATCGCTGTGCAGGAGTGAAGAATGGCATGATGCTCAAATGCGGAAGTAATCATAGCCCGCTTGTCCAGATCTAAAAACGCCGAACTTTTAATGACCCAGTTGTCACTCTCGGTACCACCGGAGGTGAAATATATCTCCTCCGGCAGTGCACCGATACATTCTGCAATTGTGGTTCTTGCCTCTGCAAGGGCTTTCTTGGGCTTTCGCGCGAAGGCGTATGGCTGTGAAGCGTTGCCGTATTCCTCAAGAAGCCAGGGAGTCATCGCCTCAAACGCAACAGTATCCAGTTTTGTTGTTGCCGCATTATCGGCATAGATATGACACTTCATCAGCAAATACCTCACTTGAACAGAGTGCAACCCTCGTTTTTGAATTCCTCAATCTTGGCAAGTAGTTCGTCCTCAGTAACTTCAAGGTACTCGGCCAAACAGGGCAAACAGTAAAAGGAAGTCGCCTTCTTATCAATAATCTTCTTCGTGAGCCCAACTTCGTCCTTAGAAAGCGGTGTTTTCCCGCAAACATAACATTTCTTTGCTTCCATATCATTCAGTGTCTATACCGTAAATCTTAAACTGCGGTAAATCCTTTCCAGCATACTCCACGTCCAGCAAACCAAGCTGATACTTAATCGTATCTCTCATTCTGCGGGCGCGGTCGAAACAGTATCTCTTGAATTCTCTCGGTGTAATATCATCTGCATGTCGAACATTCGGGAACAGTAGTTTCAGATAAGCCGTTGCAATACGTTTTACTGCTTCGGTATCACGTGTATCAGCACCTTCTGGAACAATGATGTACTCATCCACAATGCTTCTATATGTCATATCGCTGCGAAGCTCATGCATAATAGAGCAGAAGTACTCTGAATTTAATGCCCAGCCGTTCACCTTCAAATCGTCTTTCATGCGAGGAATATTCCAACCCTTGATAAATCCATGGAATCTCTCGATAAGCGCTGACTCATGAAACACTACCGGAAGCTCTGTGAACATATTCTCATAGCCGTCAGCATCCATAATTTCCTTGCGGATGTTGCCGCACAGAACCATGCCGGCATCTGCTGTTCCTTTATAATCGCCAACCGTGAAATTGCCCTGTTCAAGGTAGCCTTTGAGAGCTGCACGCATCTCATCTGTATCTGTGAACGAAATCGTCTGCACTTCATCCAGAGTGACAAAATCACTGCCCGCAATTAAGCCCTCCCGGCGTTTTGTCTGGTCATAGAACATCTTAGCGCGACTCATAACTCCTCCGCTGGATAGCCATCCATAGCGGCTGACATTTCCGAACAGATAAGACTTGCCCGTTCCCTTTGGCGCAAGCTCTATCAGATTTAGGCGTTTTTCCACGAATGGGAGCAGCCTGGTAATCATTGTGAGCTTTTCCTCTTCTGTAGCATATCCGGCAGCATTATAGTCAACAGCTCCAAGAATCACATCAATCCATTCATCGGTGGTAAACTCATTGCGAGCATCTTTATAGTCCTCAAGGTCAATATCATACGGACAGAAGTTTTTGAATGAAACAAGCTTAATTTTTCCGTCCTTCGAGTTTTTAGCCTTGGAGGTTTTCCTCTCATACTCAAAAGTAAAGTCAAAGTCATCCGGAGAGCGGTATCCAAGCTCTACCATACCCCAGATGTCTCTTCCCTTCACAAGATCTTCCTTGCATGAATCCCAAACATCGCTTTCGATGATCGTTTCCTTAAAACCGAGTGCGAAATCCGGGAGGGAAAAGGATACTTCGCCGGTTCTAATATCAATATTGACAGATACCTTAGCAAGAAATTTGACATTCTTACTTTCAATAACAATATCGTTTTTAATAGCATTCCAGTCGTCTTTGCGCGGAATGAACTTTTTCACAAATCTGGCGAGATCATCCTTGTCAAATTCACCCTCATCGTCTTCAAACTTTTTAAGCAGCCAATCGCGCATGAAAGCAGGGAGACTCAAGGTGGAAAAGAAGTTTGTTTTCTTCAAATCTTTGTAGACGACCATCTCGTCAAAATTATCTCTTAGCTTTTCAGAAAGCTCCATAGTGTCCCTCCTTAAAAATCTTCGCCGAAGTCAAAGTCGTCTTTGACCGTTGCAGTCTTGCCTTTCACCTTGAAAGAAATACTGCCTATTAAATCTGATCCGTCAAAAACATCGGCTGGGTATGGCTTCTGCTTTGCACGTTTTATTTCTTTTAAAGCAAAAGTATAATGGATGCCATCATCAGAGATGCCTTTGTACTGCTTATCTTCAACGACGAGAGATATATTCTCCTGCGAATCAACATCCGAGATATACAAGTTTAAGGTAACACCCTCACGTCTATCTGCAGTAATACCATCCGGGTGAATAACCTTAATCTGAACACCGGCTTGCTTCTTTAGTGTCAGCGTAATCACCGGCACAACAATTTCTTCAAGACTGGCTCCGCCATGTACTTCCACGTTGGCAGGACGGCTTCCACGAAATCTTCCGTAATCTGATAATATGATAAAACCGTTTTCTTCCACCTTATACGGAACATCGCAATCGTCGAACGACTTGCAGCAACGCCCGGAGTGCTCGCCCTTGGTGTCAGTTTCATAAGGCACTTCCTGCTTTCTGATGACGGCTAATCTGGACGCGCCATGATCGCTTGCAATAACAAAAGACTTATAGTGATGCATTCCCAGTTCCATCGCGGCTGTATTCATAGCTTTCTCAATTACATCCAGCTCAGCCGGAATATGAATCGGGTCTTCATCGTTGGTGAAGAAGTAGCCACCTTTTTCCTTGTGCTTGATGTTATCGAGCGTTTCCTCTTTAAACTTTCTATCGTTTGGCCACTGTTCATAAAATTGCTTATTGATAGCTGTGATGGTCGGTAAATCCGAGCGGACAAAGTCCGTATGAATCGACAGTCCTTTTTTCCTTGCAAGAGCAGTGATGTAAGACATGTATTCCACGCCCAGCGCATCAATCCAATACAGATAAGCATTATCCTTGTCTGCAATAGCTTTAATCGCATTATCTCTGGTCGGCAGCTTCGCATAAGAGATGCCGGAAGCGTACTTCTCTACAAGCGTAATGAAATCATCTGAGATCCGGTTTGAAACCTTCTGCTGCTTATAAGCATCAAAATATTCGGTAAGTTCGGTTGCGAGAACCGGACTATCAAAGATATACTTTTTCAGATAATCATCAAGTGCGGGATACACATAAGATATTGCCTCGCATAAGCCGTGTTGTGCAACCCATTTGACTGCCGTTTTTTTCTCCAGAAGAGTATTGTCGGTCAGTCTATAGATGCTCTCGTCGGGGTCCACTTCATTAGCTCTCACAAAGACAGCAACATCCTCCTCAGGAAAATCTTTAAGAAGTCGTTTTCTGTCATCATATAACCGTCGAAAGTCTCGATCTTTGTGAGAAAACTCGGTAATCATTACCATCAGGTTTGTTTTGAAGTTTTCAAAGCTTTCGGTCGCCTCAACAACGAACCTTAAGTAAGCATTTTGCAGCTGCTCAATATTCAGCTTAAAGTACAGAAATACAAGCCAGTTGCGATATTCAAGCCCTGAAACAGCAAGGCATAGGTCATCGAGAATTCTTTCATCAATTTCATTTTTGCTAAACACCGTTTGAATATTTTTGCCGCTTTTATTAAGCTCTTTCAGCAACTGTTGCCACTGCTCATCAGTGCCAAGGCTGGTATCTAGGATAGTATTATTTACCAACCTCTTTACAACAGAAAATGCTCCTGTGAGTGTAGTCATAGGGAATAAAGACTGCTCAAGCATCAAAGAAGTGCTCGCGTCCACATTTCCGCAGACACCATCTTCCAAGGCGTGTAGCAAAGCTTTAATTCCGGGCTTTGCTACAAGTCCAACATCAGCAGGCATGTTTGTAATGGAGATGTTTGTAAGAGCGTCCTCCGAAATGTATGCACGCTGCTGATCCATCATCTTGTTATCATCGCGGATGATTTTTGCTGCCTGCGCCGATACTCCTCTCAACAGAAGAATGGCTCTTGCGTTCCCAAGAGTAGTATTCTTCAATCGGTGGAGCTCTCTATCCGCAAAAACAGACCCTCTTAACGCCAAATATTCGCCAAGTCCGACGACGACGAATTTATTATCCCGATAATCCACATCGGAGGTGCGAAAATAATCCACTAATTCATCAACGCTCGGAAACTTGTCGTCCTTAAAGCAAAAATCGCTCATTCTCACCACGGAGACATCTGCTTGCTTCAGTTCATCCAGCACAGAACAGTAGTTCTCATCACCAACGACATAGAAAAACGGAAGCCCTTTTGCTACTGATATGTAATTTTGCACTTCTGAGCAAAGCATCGCTTATTCCTCCTTGTTAATGATGATCTTTACGCCAAGACCCATGTCCTTTCTGACAATATCAGTGAGCCACTTTTTCAGCTCGGCATCGTCCATGCTTTCGATAATATCCACAACCTTGTCACTGCCGCCTGCGTTGTACTCTGCGTTTGCCAGTTCGGACACCTTGCTTCTAATGGTGGGATTGTCGTTCCACTCGTATGCGCTGATGCCAGTACCTTCCAGAATATCTCTGACAGAATCAATATCGGGAAGAAGGCTTGCGTAATCACCAATGATACGCTTTGCAAACCACTTGTCTCGATAATCTGAAGAAGCAATATCCTCAAAGAATTCAGCCCTTTGCAGGAAAACCAGGGCATCTTTAATGTCAGCCTCACTCTGTGTGCTGCTGTTGAGTGTACTGAAAGCCTTTTTCGCATCGGCATAATGTTCAGCCTTTATGCAACACAGAATAGGTGTGCGATGTTTTTCCGACCATGCACGGGGGCTCTTGCTGCCGCCGGTTTTATCGCACCACATCTTATAGAGCTGAGATTTCACCTGATTTTTTCGGTAATCGTCTGCCGCTTTCTTTACCGTGGCATTGCTTGCCGTTGCAGAAGCGGTGAACATTTCCGAGCTGATAGAGTTTTTAATTTCCTCGCATTCCACATCGGAGAAGCCATCCAAATAAGGTGCGTACACATTCATGAAAACAGCCAGAGGATTATCAAGCACCTCGCGTATGTCTGCATTGTGGTTGTTCATTTCATTGAGGAAAGACTTCATGTTGTCCGGAAGCATGTCCTCATAATTTGCTATACGGAGCAAGTTGTAGAAGAACTTATCCAGAGCAGGCTTCTTCGCTTTTACGGATTCGCATGAGAAACCGATAAACTTTAGAGTCTCACGCCACTCCTTGAATGCAGCATCTTTGGAGTGAGCCGTAACATTCAACAGAACATTGGTGGATTTTACCACTTCGTACTCCGTAATAAGCTTTCTGATTTCGTCCTCTCCGGTCGAACCAATCCAAAGAGCAGAATATTGCACGCTGAACAGCTTTTTGATGTCTGCAAGCACAGAATCCTCCGCACCGATTTCCTTGGCAACGTTCAATAGTTTACCGCCCTCGAAACGCTCAAGGAAAATACGCATACCCTTTTTGCAGTTATCCAAGGTAAGCAGCGACTTCAAATTTTGCGCAGAAGACAGTCTCTGGATTGCAATTTTACCGATTTCATTGGCCACATCGTGTGCTTCATCACCCTTGCTCTGTACCAGCTTAATGTAAAGCTTAACAAGGTCAAATACCCCTGTGGTATCCATGTCCTCAAGACACCAGACAGGATAAGATAGATCCCTCATTTTTGAAAGAACAAGGGTGCCTGCCTGCTGAGGTGAAGAGCAGGTGTTTGGAGTAATACTCCATGCGCTTTCCGTAAGCTCATAGAAAGCCTTTTCTTCTTCAGTCAGGCTTACGATATAGGTGGATTTCGGGTTTTTGCCAATATAGTTGCCAATCATCTCAGCAAGTTTATCAGGCGTCATGGAATCCCGATGGCCTTCCGCATCCATAGAGCGGTATGGTTCTGAACTATATTCCTTCAACAGGAAACCGGTAATAAACGCAGACAGGTTACACACTGAGAAACCGAAGGCGGTTTCCAGATGATCGTAGATTTCTCCGATGGAAATCTTACCGCTGCTCTTGAAAGAATCTGCAATCATCTTATCGACAGACTTTTTGATGATGACAATATGCTCCCCTGCGAGCGTCTCATCTTTCCAGTATTCCTTCTTGTTCCAGAACTTGCCGAGCACAGATTTTTCACAGCCTTTAATCAGACCACCCACGTCAGTAAGCGCCATTCCATACTTAGCGACCGGTTTGGGTTGAGTAAGCTTCAGCTGGGTTTCGGTCAGACCCTTGGTAAAGTCCTGAACATGCTTGAACCGATTGAGTATGATTGTCTGTAGAATGGTTTGTACAGCAGCTGCTCCGGTGGCTTTTTCTCCATCCTGATTTGCATATGTAAAGACGATGAACTGCCCGTCGTGAATACGGTCTCTCCAATCACGCTCCAGTACATCCTTGGCTTTTTTAGCGTTTTCCTTGGATTGTTGATTGTTGTTGCCGCTGTAATACATAGACATAGCAGAATAATCCACATATTGCTCAAAAGCCTCAAGGCCGAGCGGAGTGGACAATGCATCAATAACCGCTATATTCTTGTAAGCCGAATCGGCAATCGTGTTCTTTATCAGAGTACGGAAACTCTGGGCTTCTTCGTCAGTCTTTGCCAAAGCGAGAACAGAATAGAAATGCCAGTCGGCATCTTTGTTCTTCAAGACATCCATGGCCTTCTTGAAATCAGCCATGGTTACAACAGGCAACTTGCCGTCATCCGGAACAGGACAATAACGCAGTCTCAAAGCCGGAAGTAGACTGAGCGCAGTGGCAACAGCCGGACCTTCTGAAACAAGTTTTGCGGATGTTCCTTGCTTTTCTCTGATGTCCTTCTTGAAAGCCTCAATCTTTGCGCTATCACCTGCGAGAACAGCGGCAGAATAGGCCTTCTTGCCGTCGGCAATCGGATTCTCAATCAGAATGCCTTTCTTTACAAGAGCTTTTGCAATGCTCTTGCAGGAGGATTCCAATTCTCCGGTATCACCCTCAAAGGCATAGCTGAGATTCTGATCTGTCGGCTTCAAAATCGCCAGCGCACCGCCTAAACGCTGGTCGATGGACTGCATAATCAGAACTGTCTTCAATACAGTTTTTTCTTTGTCGTTCAACTGAGTCTGCTGCGGAAAGGTATCCAGAATCAGCTTGATATCAGAGGACAGATAATCTTTCCCCTTCTCGTAGAAGAAGTCCCACAGCATATCCACGGTGAGGAATGGTCTGTCGGAAAGCGGGCTGGTATTCTGAATAAACCACTGAAACGCCTTAACTTCCATGTCCTTTGGTGTCTTGATAAAGTCAAACATACTGCGTTGGTTGGACTGGAATGCAGAAGCGATATTTTTGAGTACGAGTGCTGCCATCGGGTGGATAGGCAGAATATCCCGCATAACTTTTTCACTGTTTATGTTGACTGCCTTGCTCACAGCAGTACGGGCACCGTTGACAGAGGAATTCAGGTCACCTGTCATTTGCTCCCAATTCGCTTTGGCAGCAGGTTTCACATTGAAAGCGTGACCAATAAGGTCAAAAGCAATATTGTCAGGCAGGGTGATTTCTACTTTGTCAAAACGCTGCTGAACAACAGACCATGGGTTGTTTTTATCACCGCTGTCATACCCCTTGGCGAGGGAGGACAGGGGATGCGTAACAATCACGAAATAGAACGGCTTTTCCTGACAGATAGAGATGATCTTCTGGAATTCGCCCAAGGAGGTGCTGTTCTGCCGGAAATAGTCGCTGAACTCGTCCCATATCAGAACGAGCTTGATGTTGTTTTTATCAATGATGTCCACAATCCAATTCCGCAAGGAGTCTGCGGAAAGGTCAAGTGCCGTGATGCCTTCCTCTGCGGCCAAACCGAATATGTTGTCCATAAGGGAAGATACATCGCTGCTCTTTTTCAGGGTATTGACAATCTCATCCGCAGAAGACTGAGAGAAAGTTGACATCCATTTCGGCTTCTGAAGCAGCTGATCCATAAAGTTATTATGAATCGGGTCTTCCAGCCAAGCAATAACGCTCTCTTTCAGGGAGTTTTCACCCTTGTATGAGACCTTGTTCGCATCCAAGGCCTTCTTGATGCTTTCCTGCACCGCAAAGAAAAGCTGTCGTGGTGTGGTAATGCTTCCGGAGGCATAGCGGTATGCCGTCACAATGCCCTGCGCCTTGTGACCGATAAGTTTTTCTAGCAGAACAGGATTCTTTTTCAGCGGCTCAAACTTGTCCCAATATGCTCTAACTTCATTTTCCGGCACCTCCAGTAGCTTTTTGAGTGTATAAGCACACTGAGATTTACCGGTACCATAAGCACCGTGAATCCAAATAGAACGATTTGTATTGCCACTCAGCATTTTTTCCGTCAGAGTGAGTAGGTCAACAAAGGTCTGATGGGGATAGGTAGTATCCCATGCAGCACCGCTGTTGATGGCGGACTCGTCAATGCAAGGGAAGTACTTTTCATCAACATCAAAGTATTCGCAGTATTTCAAATTCTGTACTGGCATTTTATAATTCCTCCTTGAACAGGTTAAGCACCTCGGTGCTGGTCTTATCCCGCAGAGTGATGGTTTGCAGATCATTTGTAAATGTAGCATTGATGAATTCCGGGTACGCAGAGGAAAGTCCTAAGAGAATGGATTTAAGCTCTTCCTCATCATACAGACCGAAGATACGCACCGGGCTAATTCCATCACGCTCTACAGATTCGTTGAAGAGATAGGAAACATGGAACTCCTTGTCCATGTTGCACTTCTCGGCAAATTTATAAAGTGCATAAAGCACCACCCGATTATCGCTGATGGAACACTTGGTACGCACCATGTCATCATTATCGGTCACATAGCCAAAGTTGAGAACGGTACCGAAAGGTGTCCCTACAATTCTCTTAAAAGACTTAATGACAGAATTTGCAGCTTTCTCTTTTATATCGTCTGCCATCAATCTTTCTTTCAGTAATTTGCTCTCATAAAAGAAACCAATATCCATTTGATTAATATACCACTCAAATTGGGCATTCTCAAATGCGAGATTTACAAGCATCAATGCTAATGCAGTATCGCTTTCCCATCCAATATCACAGATGAGACCTGAAAAATCAGTGCATTTATTTCCATCGATTAATTGGGCATCTCTAAGAAAACGCTTGAAATGAGTAAACATATTCGGTCCAAGCGTATGCTCCGTAAAGAAATCGTCCTGCAAATCGAAATATGATACAAGCCAGTCTCTTTTGGGAGCATGGTCATCAAAGCAGTTAATGGTCTTCATCTTTTTCTCCCCTTGTGGTATTTTCAGTGAGTTATAGGCATGGCATCCTGCCGGTATGTCGTGACATTCGTGGCACTGGATGCAATCCGTAATCGTAACCTTACCATTTTCAAAGTGAATATGCCCGCCTTTGCAGTTGGTTTCACAAACTCGGCACCCTACACAATAAGCCGCCTTTTTCAAAGACTGTCTAATAATCTTTCCTGCAGTCGGGTGCGCTTTTACGTCTTTTTTCAGCATGGTAAAAGTAGTGCCGTTCGAGTTCTCTTCCACCGTAATTGGCACGGCCACAGTATCAGCTGTTTTAATCCATTCTTTCCATTCAGAATTTGGATTTATTAAATCTATAATTATTTTGCCTTCAGCGGATCTTTCTTTATACTTCAGAGTATTACCAGCTATACCCCTGCCACTTCTTCGATTATCCCACCCACCGGATGTCACATACGAATGAAGTTCAACTTCACTATAGTTGTCCCAGTTATTCTTCCGTTTGATAATATCAATAAACGAGTCAATATTATCTGTATAGTTAAATCTACGAATAAAATCACTACATCCACCCGACATAGGGCATAAAAGACATCCCGCGCGGGAGTTTCCCTTTATGTATGCCTTGTTAATATACAGATTGCGAGCATACATATAAATCCATATTTCAGCCGAAGTCCACTCTAGCAAAGGGTTAAAACTATGTTGTCCCTTTTGCTTTTTGCCGTAATTCTCATATTCATAGGTGCTCCGGGCAAGGCTCTCATGTTTTCTCACGCCGACATAATCAAGCCCGGTATAGTTTTCCTTGCCGGTTATCTCTCTCATTTTCAGTGTCTGAGGTGTGCTTTTATGAACGCTACAGCACCACCGTAAAGTGCGAGATGGGGGTCCGAAAAGCTCCCATGAATCCTTCGGGTCAAAATGTGAGCGAGAAATATAGAATGGCGTGCCGTCTTCCTCACACTGCTTCTTTGTCATTTTAACTGCCTCATAGGTATCCGGAAATTCCATGCCAGTGTCTCCGAAGATGACCACAAAGCTGCCCTTGGGAAGAGCTTTCTTTACGAGGTCCAGCAGTACCGCGCTGTCTTTTCCGCCTGAGAACGCAACATGAAAGATGTCCAGCTTATCCTTGAATTTTTCATACTCCTTCACGATTTTCTTGACGGTGGAATCTTCGACAACCGTCATCAAATCCTCGTTGGCGGCGCACATTGCAGCAAGATCAATCGGAATCAGCTTTTCACCCTTTTGAGCGCAGAAAGGAACAATTCCTTTTTCATCTCGTACCGGCTGTAGCTCTGGCGCAGTATAAAGGTCGCCGCCATTGGTCTTTGCAATCTGAATGCCTCTGTACCAGTAGACATTTGACTCTGCCCACATATAGGGGACATCGTTCTGTTTGTCGTAATCCCAATATTTATCGAAGCCAAGGATATCCATTTCCGCTGCATAGACGGGTCTGGGCTCCTTGGAAAAATTTGTAGGAGTGGAATTTAGCATGATTCCACCTGTCACCGAATCAAAAGTATAGGAATACATACTACTATATCTCCCTCCTTAATTCCGCAGCCCGGTGCGCGATTTCGCATAGCCTGCCATATTTGCTTTTGGCCATATAACCTGTGTTGAACAGATATTGCCCTATGACTTCTGTTGTTAACTCCACATCTGTTCTCGCGAGGGCAATGGCAAGCATTTCACTGTATTTCTTGTTAAAGTCCTTTTCTGCGATGATTCCGGCGTTCTTGTCGTTGAAATGAATCACATGAAGGCTGTACTTTCTGCTGTACTTGTAGCAGAAGCTTTCAAGTAGATAATGATTCCAGCTTTGTCCGCAAATCGGGAACATAGCAAAAGTGGTCACGTCCCGAATAGCTCGGAAATTATCCGAAATAAATCCAGACAGAATGGAGTCAACCTCATCTATTTTGAAATTGACAAATCGGTTGGCAACAAATCGGTTTTTGTCAACGCGAACCATATCATCATAGAGAGCCTGAAAAGCGTATTGCCGGTTTGTGCCTCCGGTTAGTTCTACTACCTTGTCGGCAACCTCATCGAAGGTGCATTCGTCTTTGCCTTTGATGTACTGTTTCAGCAGAGCGACCGCATCCAAGTCGGTTTTCTCTTTGGTGAGAATTTTTCCGTTCAGATGGTATCTCCCAGAAAGCACTTTCTTGTAGATTGCGTTGTATATTGCAAGTTGTGTCAGCTCATAGTTTTCTTCTTCAATGCTGCCCAGAGGAACATCACTGAGAGACGCAAAACCGTTTTCTTCGCAAGCCGATTCCACAAATTCAAGAATGTCTTCTTCCTCGTCCGGCGTGATGACGAACCGCTTTATAAAAAGATATTTGCCCTCAGAAACCAGCACGAACAGATCGTTGCCGGAGATCACTCGCCAGATATTACTGAGAGGGATATACGGCAAACGGTCGCCAAGATCATTGACATCGTTTGAGGGGCAATCTCCCCACACACGCTTCAATTCGTCGGTGACGGCTTCTTTCTCGGAACGACGATTTCCTTTTACCATGAATTTCTTGGAATAAGAGCATCCGGCGATATTCTTTTGCAGATATTCCTTGAGCATATCAGCGGATGTAATTACGCGCGATTCCATCCACTCCTGTTCTTTTTCAAACAGGCTTTCGTAGTAAATGACACACGCACCTGAAGCAAAAACCTCATCAATAATCTTCTGTAGTTCCTTCGGCATATCATCGCTCTTGCAATAGACCTTATCGTCAATCACAGTGCCACAGGCAAGGATAGCAGCTTTTAGAGATTCGTCGTCCTTTGTAAGCTCGATATCCATTGCATCTGCAAACTGGCGGAAGCGCATAAGCTCACGAATAGAATCGTATTTGAAACCATACTCATAGTGCTGCTTCAAAACAGCAACAAGCTTACTGTCTGCTTTGGCAGAGTCAGCAATCTCTTTATTATCACAGCCTAAAGAAGCAACAGCCTTTTGAGGAATGTCTGCGCCAATGGACTCCAAAAGTTTGTTGATGGCAGCAGTAAAGCGATTATGTTGTTGTTCGTTATATCTGATGAAATCGGAATCTTTGTACAACTCCGATGCAGTAGCCAAAGTTATCTCATTATCCTCACTGAACAGGGAGCAAGAGGTATAGTTGTGTTCTGCCGCATAACGCTCTGCGCTGCGAATATTCGATACATAAGCAGCGCAAGATCTCTCCGCGAGTTTTGCGACATCCTGCAAATAGGAATAAAAAGTTGTTTCCGAAGTGAAAGGCAAAGGCATGTCTGCAACAGGCTTGTTAATCACTGCTGTATCGAGCCTTTTCTCATAGGTGATTTTGAGAGAAGTATGGCTTTCCTCACACATCGTAAGAAGCGTTTTGAGCCTCTTTATGAAGTCCGTTGCGCTGAAGTTTGTTTCAACGCACAGACTGTCTGAAACCAGCTTTGGGGACAGCATTCTATCTGCATCCTGCGGCTTTGCAAATTCTATCCTTCTGCTCCCCGGAAATGATTGCATGGAATTGAAAATATCCGGATGCTTTTCATACAGAGCAGCAATTACACAGACATACACATCCTTCCATACTGAAGGGCGTAACAACTTTTTTCCAAAGAGTGAGACGCTGGTGGGTTTTGTGTATGCCATAGATTCTTCTGCATCAAAATTGACAACGAAAGAACCGATTTTCACATTAGCACTTGCCGTTTCAGGAGAGACTGTAGGTGCTTTTGAATCTGAAGCAGGTTCCCTAATGTCCGGCTTCAGAGAACAGTATTTGATGTATTCTTTGAAATCCTCGTTTATATTTTTTACTAATTTACGGTGTCGAATCTGAAAAAGCTTATTCTTACATGAGGCTCGATAAACAGCTTCTAATTCGGCTGTATCTGTCACATCAAATATGGAACCGGATATCATCTTTGCTGCAACTGCAAACCGTTCCATTTTCAATATGTTTTCTTCTAACCACTTGCATCTCTGGGCGGGAAATGCAGATTTTGCCCATGCAAGAAAAGCTTCTCGACTGTTTTTCTTGACTGTAATCATGCCTTTCGCCTCCCCAAGAATTTTCTGATATCCCTCGTTGTCTGTTCGATATAAGGCAACAGCATCGGTAAACAGTTTTGTAGCGGGAACATAAACCTTTTGCCCTTTGAATGCAGAATCCATGCTCTGTATTTGATACGAAACCCCGTTTTCATTCCGATAGACATCATCGATTTCAACGCCACGATTTACAGCCATTTGTCTAAGATCCGCAGAGATTCTCTTAATAATCTGTGATTTAGATTGAATCCCTTGCAATGTTTCCAAATAGCCTTCAAGAAGTATGACTGTTTCGTATATGTCCCATCGCGGTTGTTTACTACTCAGTGCCATAGAATGTGCTTATTCGTCATGGTCATAAGCCCTCCACTCAGTAATCACTTAATCGTTTTTGCTCATTCGCACAGCCTCGCAAATATCCCCAATATCACAATTCAAATAGTCGCAAATGCGCAGCAGAACAGACAGCGCAACATCCTCGCCCTTGTTGAGCTTACTCATTGTACCGGCAGAAATGCCGACATCCGTGCGCAGTTGAACCTTGGTTATATCTCTTTGAATGAGCATAACCCAGAGCTTTTTGTAACTAATCTTCATGACAGCACTCCTTGTTTTTTTCAAAAGCCTCGCAAATAAAATTGCACATGAACTATTATAGCATAAAAGGTCGATTATTTCAACAAATTGGCACCATTATTCACAGAAAAGTTCCAAGAACTCGACTTGTAATATTTTCGGCTTCTCTCGTTTAACAATACTTCATACACAAGAAAATGCTCGCCGAAATCTTGATAAAATCGGTGAGCATTGCTCCTTATTCAAGCTGATTATTCTTTTCTTTGCTGTGTTCTGGATAGGGAGTAGGCTTGAGAAATGCGTCCACATTTGCCTTCATGGTGTCGATGATCCGCACCTCCTTTTTGAGCTTTGCTCTCTCATCGTAGAGCCTCTGCTGATCTTCGAGAAGACGCTGCTGTTCGGATTGAAGGGACTTCAAGCTCGGCAGTTTCTCGTCACCATGCATGGCAAGCAGCGTACTCTTTGCCGCCTCGAAAATCACAAGCTCAGCTTCGTGCTTTGCGCGGAAAGAGGACTTGTCATTCTCCTTCGTGTAGGCATCCCAGACCGGCTTGAGCTTCCGGTAGTTTCCAATATTTTTGATGAGCGGCTGCACCGTCCGCAGACGTGCTTCAACGCCTTTCAGCTCCTTGCCGGTACGGTCATAGGAGCTGTGAACATCCTCGACCTTCCTTTCAAGATCGGTGTATTGGAGCAAGTTGTTTTCCGTGAGATAGTTGAGCGTCCGCGCCGCTTCCTTGAGGATAGTGAGCTTTGCTTTATATTCGTAACCCTTGCTGTCGATGAGCCTGATCCGCTCCTGAATATCTCCGATGAGAGAGATGC
>OGNC01000815.1_pt1 | contig 17528 bp, 16 predicted proteins | sample 1573311 | NCBI WGS metagenome assembly OGNC01 (sample SAMEA2581889, study PRJEB24529) | metagenome | biome: Human gut stool | place: China | collected 2011
CTCCTCCCCTTCGCACCAAATGCACCCCCTTGTTGAGATCGAGGTCGAGATCGAGGCCGAGGGAGCCAGCCTGCGGCGCTTCCATCACCATCTCTCAGCCCCGTGGGCAGCTCTCTTCTGAGAAGAGAGCCTCCTGCAGAGTCATTTCCACGTTTAAGGGATAGAGTCACCAGAAATCCAACGGCGGCAAAGCCGCGATAGTCCCAGCCACCAGATACCAGCCACTAGCTACTGATCAGCCGCAGGCGAACCATCTTTCCTGACAGCTAGCCGCTAGACGCTAGAAGCCCCCGTATGTTCACACGCACGCCCAGCCACACATTCGCCGCGAAGCGGCTGGAGCTGAACCACTGCGGACTATCTCCTTCATTTCCCATCGGCACCCACCCACCGCAAGCGGTCCCCCCTCCCTCTAAAGAGGGAGGGTTGTGGGTGCCTGCCGCGAAGCGGCTGTCGGCCTCAATTCTCTTCACTCAATTCTCAATTCTGCAACAAAAAAGAGACGCCGGTTTCCCGGCACCCCTTTGGGACGTATTCCCGATTACTTACCTAACTTAGCCAGAATTTCCTGGATCTGTTTCTTCATCTCCTGGTTTTCTTTCTCCAGGGTATCGATGCGCTGATCCTTTGCCACATCGCTGGCTTTGATTTCAGAAATCTGTTTCTCCTGAGCAGCAATGGTCTCTGCCATCTGGGCCTTGCTGACGCCGTTATAGGCGGAGCCTTTGCCTACTTTGAAGGATACCCCTGCGTTCACACCGGGATCTCCGTTGCCCATGGATACGCCTACGCTGACCATGGTGTTGGCGTTGGGCTGGTAGAAGGCGCCTACCGCTGCGGCGTTGGCATTCCGGTAGTGGCCGTAGCCTACGGCGTAGCTTGCCTTGTCGGCGGGATCATAGTCCAGCGGATGGAGGGCAGCCAATGCATTGCTCCCGGCGGCGGCCTTGTTGATATTGTTATTCAAATGGCCGTAGGCGCTGTGCATTTCCCGATAAATCTGCTGGGTATTGGCCGCAGCCACATCATTCACGTAGCCCACATTGGCAGCGGATGTAGCATCCTGTGCATCGGTCTGGACACCGGTAATGATGCGGGCCGTAGTGCTGCCACCGGAGTCCTTACCGCTGATATCGATCTTGGTTGCCTTATCGGAGCCGCCAATCTTGATGGTGCTGCCATCGCTGTTGATGAGGTCAGCGGTCTTCTTCACCTGGGTATCGAGGCTGACCAGGTTCTGGGCGGTGGTGTTGTCCTTCTTGATATAGGACCCATCGTCTGTCGGACGGAGCTCCTTCCAGATCGTATTGCCGTTGACTGCGTTAGTGGATCCTTCTTTGATCTCCGTATCTTTCAGGCCGCTAACCGTATTGTCTTTAATGGTGATACCTTTGTCTCCACCGATAGTAGCACTATTAGCATTCAGCGTGTCCGTGGTTACAGTTGTGGCAGTCACAGAAGTTACATTGAGGTCTTTGTTCAAGGAAATCTGATAGTTGGCAGCTTCACCCTCTTTAGCGATATTCTTGACGCTAATATTCTTTTCTCCCTCTGCTACAGATACGATGGAGTGTTTACCAGCCTGTTCAGCTGCATTCTGCACCGCTCCATCCAGTTTGCCAATGGCACTGGTGATGCTGTCGCCATCATTCACATACTTATTGCTGCCGCTGGTATTGCTGGTGCTGTACTTCTGGTCGCCAATCTTTGTGTTCACGTTGTTGATAGCATTCACAACGGTTGTTGTCGAACCATCAGCGTTCTTCACACCGTCAGCCAGTTTGGAGACATCCCCCACATCGCTGGCTTTGGCCACGTCAGTAATGACCACTTTAGTATTAGTCGTCTTGCCGGACTTATCAACAATAGCAAGGGATACGCCCTGTTCCGTCTTGCCATCATCGGTCGTAATCGTGCCTACTGCATAGGTTCCAGCTTCCACATGGGTATCTACATCATTTTGTCCAGCCTGATCGATAGCGGCACTCATAGCCTGGGCTACCTGGCTTTCGGTAGCCGCCTTGGTGGAATTTGAGTAATCAGCAGGCTTACCCCAGGTGGTATTGCTCAAACCGGAGATTTCTCCCTTTGTACCGTCAATGGTAACCTGGGTATTCTTATTCGTGCCAATGGTAACAATATCGTTCAAACCAATGCCGTTGGAGCTGATTTTGAAGTTGTTGTCAGCAGCCTTGATCTTGACAGCGCCACCAGCAATTTCGAGACCATCACCCGTATTGACGACCAGCTCGCCGCTGTCATTGAACTTCAGGCCATCGCCTTTGTTAACGGAAATAACATTCTTCCCGGATGTACTATCCTTCTGAATAGTAATGCCGTCGCCATTAGTGTAGCCGTTATCTACGCCCTGCTGTACCAGTGTCTGCACATCGCTGATGGAGGCTGCATTGTTAGCGCTCCCATCAATGAGCTTCCCATCTTTCAGATTCGAAGCTACCTCTTTGATGCTACCGCCGTTGACGCTGATGTTCTTATCGTTATCATCCAGCGTAATCTTTGCACCCGTAGTAGTTGCGTCCTTTCCTTCCCCGGTCGTTTTCTGGTTGCCGATAGAAGTGATGCCGGTCAGGTTCTGGGCCAGCTGGATCTTCAGCTTGCCGCCCACGTTGTTCACACCGATGTTCTTATCCGTCAGCTTCTTACTGTCTGCACCGCCGATGATATCGATGGTGTTATTCAGCTTCTTGGCAATAACTTTATCAGCACTGGTCTGGCCATCGTCGCCGGCGAACTTCATGCCGTCTTCCATGGTAGCTGCCTGATGGTCTCCCGCCGCATCTGTGTAAACAATGCGGGTAATGCCATCCTTGCCATCCACGCCATTGGCACCCTTGATGCCTTTAGCATCATCATCCTTGCCTTTCTGGATGGTAATATCCACAGCCCCATCCTTACCGTTCGTACCGGCAGGTCCTACGAGACCGATAGTACCCGGAGCGCCGTCTTTGCCAGGTTCGCCCGGTGTGCCGATAACAATCTTGGTCAGTCCGCCATTGAGAGCCTTATACACCGTACCGCCGGTAACGAGCTGTTTATCGTCCTTTTCCACTTTACCGGTACCGATAGCGGTTCCCCAGGATTCTGCATTGGTGGTCTTGTCTTCAGCTGTGGCATCCCGCAGCTTCATGGCGCCGGACTCTTCATACTGGATATTCCCATCGGCATCTTTGACCGGTACTTTGGTGAGATTCGTACCGATATTGGAAGCGTCCGACGCAGCGGCCAGCGTCTTCAACTGTTCCATGACAACCGCATCATGGTCATCCCGGCCATCGGCAACTTTCACAAGACGATTATACCGGGCAGAATCATAGTGGGTTTCTGTAATACTCTCCGGAGCTTGGGTGTAATCATTATATGTCCCATCCGGATTTCTCTGCCCATCAGTCCGCTTGTGCCATTTTACCTGATAGCCGGAGGCATCGCCTGCATCATGGCCAAAAGAGATCGTACCTGCCGTATCTGCCGTTGCCTCATATCCAATAGCCATTGATTTCTCAGCTGTATCCTCATTTCCTTTATAGGTATTAACGGCTCCATTACCTATAGCATTAGACCGTGTACCATAAGCCATCGCACCACCTGCCGCCCAAGATTCTTCGCCTAAAGCCATACTCGAATTTCCTCCGCTGACGGAAGAATAATCACCGATTGCTTTATTATGATGCCCCCCGCTGACAGAAGAATTTTCTCCGCTCGCTGTATTACCTTTCCCTCCGCTGACAGAAGACTGCTCTCCCGTCGCTGTATTCCAATACCCCCCGCTGACGGAAGAGTAGTTGCCACTCGTTTTATTCTCACGTCCCCCAAGGATGGAAGAGTAACCACCGCGCGATTCATTAAGGTTTCCCCCGCTGACAGAAGAGGCTCTGCCACTCGCTGTATTCTCATGTCCCCCAAGGATGGAAGACCATTCACCGCTCGCTAAATTATTCCATCCTCCGCTGATGGAAGAAGCATCTCCGCTCGCTAAATTATCCCATCCTCCGAGGATGGAAGAGTTGGCACCGCTCGCTTTATTACGAAACCCCCCAAGGACGGAAGAGTAACCACCGCTCGATTCATTACGGTTTCCCCCGCTGACGGAAGAGTTGTCACCACTCGCTGTATTACTTCCCCCCCCGCTGACGGAAGAACCTTCTCCGCTCGCTGTATTCCACTCCCCTCCGCTGACGGAAGAATAATTGTTGCTCGCTTTATTAAACCCTCCCCCGCTGACGGAAGATTCTTTTCCGCTCGCTTCATTATGATACCCCCCGCCGACAAAAGAATATGCCCCGCTGGCTTTGTTGTCCTGTCCGGTAATCACAGTTCCCTGTGCGTAAGAAACACTGCCTGCTCCAGTAAGCAGCAGGGCCGTCAGGAGGACGCCTGACAGGAGTCTACCGGATGTTACCCCCCCCATTTTTGCTCCGGCTGTGGTTCTTTGCCAGTTCCGATGCCACCACATAGATATGCTTTGTTTTACTATAAATGACCTTGAATATTCTGTTCATATTTGTCGCTTCCTTTTTTGGTATTTTCGAACTTTCAGATTCTGGAAAAGCAATGCGCCCAGCGGCTGTACCAACCACCTCCCATCTGCGGCCACTGTGTATGAAAATCTAACGCGCTGCCAATAGATTTTTTGCTTGTTTTGAAGCACTATTTTTTTACTTCCAAGCAACTATTTTATAATTTATGCATAATTCAATGATTCCTACTCATTATCTACCTGCATTATACCACAAAACAGAATAAATGTAAGAGTATTTTAATAAAGCAAATATATGATGATCTACTGCCAAAAATATAGATACAGGAAAATATAACTTCATATGGTAGATAGAGCTTACCATTAATTTATGTATTCTCTTTATCCTTCCTGTAGCTACTTGTACGAGACTTATCGAAATCCATATGGGGCAGGTTGTCCTGAGGATGGATAGGGTCTTGCGCATTAGCCCAGTCAGCCGCTTCGCGGCAAATGTCCCCTTGTTGAGATTGGTCGAGATTGAGGCCGAGGGAGCCAGCCTGCGGCGCTCCCATCACCATCTCTCAGCCCCGTGGGCAGCTCTCTTCGGGGAAGAGAGCCTCCTGCAGCGTCATTTCCACGTTTTGGGGATAGAGTCATCAGGATTTCATTTGCGGCGCAGCCGCGGTTGGATAGCCTCCTTCCATCGAGTAGGAGGCGGGCTTCGGCCCGCCGACCTCTCACACCACCGTACGTACCGTTCGGTATACGGCGGTTCTTTAGTTTTCGCATTCCTGCTTATGCAAGTCTGCGATGATGTTGTTGTGTTCAGCAATCCTCACATGGATGGGCACTCCGGCATATCCTTGCTGTTCCGCAGCTGCTTTCTGCCAGTAGTCTTCTTTCTGAAGTTGTCTGCCTTTAAGCCCATGGTTGGTTACTTTCATTGACTAACATCTCCTAAAGTTCGGCCCTTCCCAGATGCCTATGAGCCATCTGGTACTATGGCCTCTGCTGACTTCTCACGGCAAATCTTATTTCAACCACAGCACAGCCCAGTAAATACAGCCTTATTCTGCTGTGTCCGTGAGACTTCCCCAGGTAAGAACGCACTCTTTCTCTCCATATATCCGCCACATGTACTCTGCAGGATTCCGTACAGCTATGGGATTTCAGTTTGTCGAGCAACCTTATCCATCCTGCCGTAGCCTTATGTGGTTCTTGTACATCGGACCGGAGATTTGCCTGCACCTTCCTTCAGATTCCACCTCACGATGGACACCCTTGGTGTTCGGCTATGACCTTCCCGCTGTCGGGCAGTCTAGGGACTTTCACCCTCAAGAGTGCACCCATGCTGGGCGCACCATGAAAAAAATCCCACCGGATAACCGATGGGATTTTTTTATTACTGTTTGAACTTGTCTATGATTTTATCAAGGAAGGAGCTCTTTCCTTTATACTGGGAGCAGTCTTCTCCCATTTCATTGGCAAAGTGAAGGAGTGCGTTCTTCTGGTCTTCGTTCAGCCGCTTAGGCACCGTCACATGGACTTCCACATAGAGGTTCCCTTTGCGGGAGGACTGCAGATGAGGCATGCCTTCGCCGGAGATGCGGAACCGGGTGCCTGTCTGGGTACCGGCTGGAACCTTGAGTTCCACTTCCTTGTCCAGGGTCTTCACTTTGATGGTGGAGCCAAGGGCTGCTACAGGATAGGAAATATTGACGGTCTTGTAAAGGTCGTCGCCTTCCCTTTCAAAGTCCGGATCGTCTTCCACATAAATGTAGACATAGAGGTCTCCTTTCGGGCCGCCTCTCCTGCCGGGCTCTCCTTCGCCGGCCACCCTCATGCGGACGCCGCTGTCGGCACCGGCAGGGATATTGACTTCAATGGTCTTGGACGCTCTGACAGTACCGCTGCCATGGCATTCCTTGCACTTGTTTTTGATAATCTTCCCTGTGCCGCCGCACTGCTGACAGGTGACGATATTTACCATCTGTCCGAAGGGGCCGTTTCTTACGATACGCTGCTGACCTGTGCCGTGGCAGGCAGGGCAGGTATCTACGGTGGATCCCGGTTCTGCGCCGCTGCCGTGGCAGTGGCTGCAGGTATCGTTCTTGGTGACGGAGAATTTCTTCTTCACACCGGTAAAGGCTTCCCGAAGGGTAATGGTCATATCGTAGCGGAGGTCTGCCCCCTGCTCGGGGCCATTGTTCCTTCTGCGGCTGCCGCCGGTGAACATGTCGAAAATGTCACCCATATCGAAGCCGCCGAAGTCGAAGCCCTGACCGTTGAATCCGCCCTGGCCGAATCCGCCGAAACCCCCGGCGCCGGCGCCGCCGCGGGAGGCCTGCTGGAAGGCATCATGGCCGAGCTGGTCATACTGGGCTCTCTTGTCGGCATCGGAAAGTACATGGTAGGCTTCATTGACCTCCTTGAATTTTTCCTCTGCCGCTTTGGGATTGTCCTTGTTCAGATCCGGATGGTATTTGCGGGCAAGTCTTCTGTATGCTTTTTTGATTTCATCATCGGTGGCGTTTTTGCTTACGCCAAGGATGTCATAATAATCCTTGCTGTCTGCCATAAAGAAATCACACTATTCCTTATTTCTTATCGTCGTCATTGACAACTTTATAGTCTGCGTCTACTACATTGTCCTTGTCTTTTTTGGCTCCGGCCTGGGGTCCCTGCTGAGCGCCGGCATTCTGGGCCTGCTGCTGTGCCTGCTGAGCCTGCTGTGCCTGCTGGTACAGTTTCTCAGTCAGTTCATGGAGCGGTTTGGTGAGAGCTTCTGCATCGGCTTTGATCTTTTCAGTGTCGTTGCCTTTCAGGGTCTCTTTCAGTTTAGCAATGGCATCATTGACTTCCTTGACTTTGCCCTGGTCTGCTTTGTCTCCCAGTTCCTTCACTGTCTTTTCAGCCTGGTAAATGAGGGCTTCTGCATTGTTCTTGGCAGTAATGGCTTCTTTCCGTTTCTTGTCTTCTGCTTCATGGGCTTTGGCATCATCCTGCATTCTCTTGATTTCTTCATCAGAGAGGCCGGAGGAAGAGGTAATATCAATCTTCTGTTCCTTGCCAGTGCCCAGATCTTTGGCAGAAACATGAACAATGCCGTTGGCATCGATATCGAAGGTGACCTGAATCTGAGGAACTCCCCGCGGAGCCGGCGGAATATCGCTCAGTTCGAAGCGACCCAGTGTCTTGTTATCAGCAGCCATGGGACGTTCACCCTGGAGGACATGGATATCAACGGAAGGCTGGTTATCGACAGCGGTGGAGAATACCTGGGTCTTGGATGTAGGAATGGTGGTATTTCTCTTAATCATAGTAGTGAATACACCGCCCAGGGTTTCAATGCCCAGGGACAGCGGAGTTACATCGAGAAGCAGTACATCTTTGACTTCGCCTTTGAGAACACCGGCCTGAATAGCAGCACCGACTGCTACGGATTCATCGGGGTTTACACCCTTGGATGGTTCTTTATGGAATTTGTTGCGAATCAGGGTCTGTACGGCCGGAATACGGGAAGAACCGCCTACCAGAAGGATCTTATCAATGTCGTCAATGGTGAGGTTGGCATCCTTCATGGCTCTTTCCATAGGTTCTACGGTAGCCTGTACCAGATCTTCCGTAATCTGGTCGAATACGGCACGGGTCAGAGTAGCATCGAAGTGGACCGGCTGGCCATTGGAATCAATGGTAATGAAAGGCAGGTTAATGTCGGTGGACATGACAGAGGACAGTTCGATCTTTGCTTTTTCAGCAGCTTCTTTCAGTCTCTGGTTGGTCATGGGATCCCGTTTCAGTTCAAAGCCGTTCTGGTTCTTGAAGGTATCTGCAATCCAGTCCATCACGCGGGCATCGAAATCATCGCCGCCCAGATGGCCGTTGCCGCTGGAAGCTTCTACTTCAAATACGCCGTCTGCCAGATCAAGGATGGACACATCGAAGGTGCCGCCACCCAGATCGTAAACCAGGAAGCGATGTTCCTTGCCGTCTTTAATCTTATCAAGGCCGTAAGCCAGGGCAGATGCGGTCGGTTCGTTGATGATACGCAGAACCTTGAGGCCTGCAATGGCGCCGGCATCCTTGGTAGCCTGGCGCTGGCTGTCGGTGAAGTAGGCCGGGCAGGTAATAACAGCTTCTGTGACTTTTTCACCCAGATAAGCTTCTGCATCCACCTTCAGCTTCTGCAGAATCATAGCGGAAATTTCCTGGGGTGTATAGGATTTGCCGTCAATGGTGACTTTGTAGTCGCTGCCCATGTGACGTTTAATGGAAACCACGGTGCGGTCCGGATTGGACACAGCCTGTCTTTTGGCCAGCTGGCCTACCAGGCGTTCCCCGTTCTTGGAGAAACCTACCACAGAAGGAGTCAGACGAGAGCCTTCAGCGTTAGGAATAACGACAGGCTCGCCGCCTTCCATCACTGCAACAACGGAGTTTGTCGTACCTAAATCAATACCAATTACTTTTGACATTTAAAATGTCTCCTTTCATGCGTATATTTCTAATGGAAAACAGAAAATTCTATGTAACTGCCAATGTCAGCTGTTTTTCACAACCTGTACCTTGGCAGGCCTTAAAACGGTATCTTTATAGAGATAGCCCTTCTGGAAAACCAGGGCAATGGTTTCATCATCCATTTCATCGGATGCAACCATCATCACGGCCTCATGGAAATGGGGATCAAAAGGTTTTCCTTTGGCTTCAATTTCCTTGACGCCAAAGTCATTCATAATTTTGACCATCTGTTTCTGGAGAAGTTCAAATCCCTTCAGATAAGCTTCTCCGGAACCATCTTTTTTCATATGGGAAAGGGCCAGTTCAAAGTTGTCCAGTACCGGAAGGAAGGATTTCAGCGTTTCCGCCTTGTAGGTATCTGCCGCTTTGGCTTCGTTGTCTTTCGTGCGGCGGCGGAAATTGTCGAAATCCGCCTGCAGCCGTACGTACTGGGACAGGGCGGTCTGCAGTTTTACCTCCTCCGATTTGGCTTTATCTTCGGCCTCTTTGACTTTCTTCTGGGCATCTGCCGCCTGTTTGGTCAGGAAAATCACCTGCTGCTGCAGTTCCTTCACCGTAGGCTTTGGCAGCTTTTCCGCTGTTTCTTCTTTCTTGTCCTTTGGTTCCTCCACATCCACTTTGACTTTCATTTCTTCCTTTTTCTTCATTGGGGAGCCTCCTTCATCTATTCTTTATTCTTCAAAAGCTGATCCAGTCTATCCTGCATAAACCGCATCATACCGATAATCTTGCTGTACTGCATCCGGGTAGGTCCCAGCACTGCCACCGATCCGATGACCCTGCCGCCCGAGAAAAACTGGGCTCTCACAATGGACAGGTCCGAAAGGGATTTCATGGGGTTCTCCGTGCCGATATGGACTGCAATGGGCTGATCCGAACTGGAGAGAAGCATGCTTTCCAGCATGTCCCGCTGTTCCAAAAGGTTCAGGATATCCTGCATTTTCTCCACATTCTTGAATTCCGGCTGCTCAATCAGCTGGGATGCACCGCCGGAATAGACTTCCTGCTGCGGGGTCAATACCCGCTGCAGGGTTTTGAACACATTCACATAGGGGCTGAGATTCTTTTCTATATCTTTCTGGAAGGTAAGGATCTCTTTCTCATCCATGCTGTCAATGTCACGGCCATGGAGGAAATGGTTCATCCTGTCCGCCAGCAGCTGCATTTCATCAAAGGTACTTCCCTTTGGGATTTCCACCACTGCATTGGACACATCCCCCCGGTCTGTAACAACCAGCAGAATGGCTCTTTCTCCATCCAGGGGAAGGAATCGGATATAGTTGAATTTCTTCTTGATTCCCGCTGACGTTGCCACAGACAGGTTATGGGTGAGCGATGATACCGCCTTTGCCATATTGCGGAAAATCTCATCCACCTTGGTCACATGATCCAGGAGCATGCTGTCAATCATGGATTTTTCTTCGCTGGAAACGGGAGCCGGCTGCATGAGCCAGTCCACGTAAAAACGATATCCCTTGATGGAAGGGATACGTCCTGCCGAAGTATGGGGCTGTTCCAGATATCCTTCATCCTCCAGGTCCTGCATTTCATTGCGGATGGTGGCGCTGCTGACGCCCAGGTTGTACTTCTTCGCAATGGTCCTGGAGCCTACCGGTTCAGCGGTATCCGCATAATCCTGTACAACGGCCCACAGTACTTTTCTTTTTCTTTCATTCAGTTCATTGGACCCAACGCGGGGTTCATTCTTGTTTGTTCTGCGTGCTGCCATCATTATCACCTTGTTATTAGCACTCATTGGTCTCGAGTGCTAACTTACGTTATTAGAATATCATTCATGCCCCTCCCTGTCAAGACTTTCTCCCCTTCTTTTCCATTTTTCCATGCAAAAAGCACCTCCCGAAGGAAGTGCTTTTTAGTGAGCTGGTGGACTAGTGAACTAGTGAGCTAGTAGACCAGTGGACTAGTGGACTAGTGAACCAGTCGAAGTCAATGTTAGCGGGAACCAAGATTCTTCGCTTCGCTCAGAATGACGATGGGGCGGTAAGGTTAGCACATAACACAGTCTGATGTCTGACCTCTACCATCTATCGTCTCCCTCACCCCACGTAACCCAGCCAGTGCCAGTAAGTGGCAGAGAATACAAGAATCATGGCATAAGCCAGCACGGTGAAAGGAATGCCGGTAATGAGGAAATCCTTGGATGTAATGTATCCAGTGCTGTAGGCGATCATATTCTGCGGGGCATTCACCGGCAGGATGTAGCCGAAGCAGATGGTATACTGAAGAATCATGGTCATGCCCAGCACATCAATGCCCGGCGTCTTCACGCTCTGAAGAACTGCAATGACAATCGGAATCATGGCCGACGCCAGCCCTGTGGCACTGGCAAAGCCCAGATGGATAATGGTGAGGAAGAAGGCCAGCACCGCAATGACTACAAGAGGAGACATGGTTTCCATGCCGAAGAGGGCCACGAAATGATTGGCCAGCCAGATGGCAGCCCCTGATTTCAGAAGGGCCGTGCCCAGACTGATGCCTACGCCGAAAAGGGTGACGGTGCCCCAGTTGATATGGGGGACTGCCTGTTTCCAGGTCATAAATCCCACTTTCGGAAGCATCATGAGCATAATGCCGGTAATGGTGACGGTGGTAGTATCAAAGGGATGAAGTTTCTTCTCCGTTACCCAGAAGAAAAGGAGCAGCACCGAAATCAGAAGCAGTTTCTTTTCATCCCGGGAAACAGGCCCCAGATCCTTCAGCATTTTTTCCAATGCTTTCCTGCCGCCGGGCATTTCCTTCACTTCCGGAGGCATGACATGGATGAGAAGGAAATAAAGCACCACCGACATAATGGCTGCATAGGGAGCAGCAGCGATAAACCATTCCAGCCAGCTGATATCCTTGCCCAGTACCTGCTGGATAAATCCGATGGCCACCATGTTCTGGGCAGCTGCGGTCTTGATACCGATATTCCAGAGGGAATCGGCCTGGGCCACTGCCATCATGAGCACAGCAGCAAAGGTGGAGCCCTTCTCTAGCCCAAAGGCCCGGATAATGCCTACCACGATAGGCACCATGCAGGATACACGAGCCGTAGTGGACGGAACGAAGAAGGAAAGCAGGAATCCCACGAAAATGACGCCAATCACCAGATGACTGGATTTTACGCCGATATGGGACATGACCACCAGGGCGATACGCTTATCCAGCCCCGTAATCATCATGCCTGCCGACAGGAACATGGCACCTGCCACCAGAGCCCAGGCTGAAGTGGAGAAGCCGGAAAGCCCCATCTGCAGGGCTTTCCCGGTGCCAAGAAGAGTCTCCGGTTTGGCGGGATTAGGCGCCATGCCCAGAGAAAATGCCATAAACACCACAATAACAAAGGCACTGACCGGATAGGAAACTCCTTCGGTCATCCAGATAATGACTGCAAACACAAGGATACCGATGAGCCGGTGTCCCTGGGTAGGCAGATCTACAGGAGTCGGGAAGAGGTACACCAGTGCCATGGCAGCCAATGCCAGGAACAGGCCATATTTCTTTCCAAATCCTTCTGACTGATTCATAAGCCACCCCCAAATATAAAAAATGAAGCACCATTCATGCGGAAACAACGGGCATCGTCTCTATTCATGAAAGAGGCACTTTCCCTAAGCAAAAAAGCTCCTGTTATCCCCTGGGGAAGAACAAGAGCTTCGTTGCACTTTATGAATATATTTCAGTATATCCATGAAAGGTTGACTTGTCAATGGGAAACAAAAAAGCCCCCGCCTGAGCGGGGACCTTTGACGGTCATCAGTCAGCGCTGAAAGGAAGCAGAGCAATAGCTCTTGCTCTCTTAATAGCGAGATTGATTTTGCGCTGATGCTTTGCGCATGTTCCGGTTACACGGCGGGGCAGAATCTTGCCTCTTTCGGAAACGAAACGACGCAGTGCAGCAACGTTCTTATAATCAATGGTGTCTACGTGATCTACGCAGCACTGGCAGACCTTTCTTCTCGGTCTTCTTACTCTATCTCTTCTAATCATGCTTTTCTATATCCTCCAAAATCAATGCATATCAGAACGGAATATCTTCATCTTTGGACGTCGTACCGAACTGTCCAAAATTTCCTCCCGGCTGGCCTCCCTGTCCGGATGGATTATTGTTATAACCGCCATTTCCGCCGTTATAACCGTTTCCACCGAAACCGCCATTATTTCCACCGAAGCCGCCGCCAAAGGAACCTCCCTGCTGCGGACCGTAGGAAGAATTGCGCGGAGTGCCGATTGGAATGGCAATGGTATTGGCCACAACTTCTGTTACATATCTCTTTGTGCCATCCTGTGCATCATAGGAACGACTGGAAATCCGTCCTTCCACAAATACACGGGTGCCTTTTTTCAGCTGATTTCCAACAGCTTCTGCCAGGGGACCCCAGGCAACAACATTAATCCAGTCTGTAAGCTCCCGCTGTTCACCCTGGGGGGTTGTATAGGTACGGCTTACTGCTACAGAAAACGATGCTACGGAACGGCCGGTCTTCGTTGCACGAATCACCGGATCCCGTCCAAGATTTCCCAAGATTTGAACTGAATTCATTGTGCTACCTCTTAGTCATCCTGTTTTACAATGATATGACGGATAATTTCTTCATGAATCTTGATAACGCGGTCAAGTTCTTTAATCTGCGCCGGGTCAGCCTGGAAATCAACTACTACGTAGTATCCTTCACTCTGATGCTTGACTTCGTACGCAAGATGACGTTTGCCCCATTCATCAGTATTGTCAATGGTACCACCAATTCTGGTAATGGTGTCCTGTACCAGTTTGACAGCAGCCTTGATAACTTCATCATTAGCTGCATTCACAATGAACATAACTTCATACTTTTTCACGAAATTCGCCTCCTTTTCGGACCTATGTCCCGCACTCGCTGCGGGCCAGGAAGTTACTTGTAAAATAACAAGCTTATTTATTATACAAGAGCGGAAATGAAAAAGCAAATGTTTTTTGAAAGTTTCCTGTCCGGCTTGACGCTTTGGTGTTTCTTACCGACAGGAAACTATTGGCGAAAAGTTTCCCATCCGGCATGACACGAATGCAACTCATACCGACAGGATACTATTTCTTCTTCTTGCTTACCATGAATCCCGTAGCCTGCTGGTTGGCCATGATCACCACATCACTGATCTGCACCCGTTTGGGCTGGTCTGCTACGAAGGCAATGATATTGGCAATATCTTCTGCCTGCAGCGCATCTACGCCTTCATATACCCGGGCTGCCCTTTCCTTATCGCCATGGAAACGGACTTCACTGAAAGGAGTCTCCACAATGCCCGGCTGGATGGTGGTCACCTTGATATCACTGTCTATGACATCGATGCGGACACCGTCGCTGAACGTTTTCACCGCTGCCTTGGTGGCGCAGTACACCGCTGCCCCTGCATAGGCATAGAGGCCGGCGGTGGAGCCCAGGTTGATGATATGGCCCTCATTCTTTTCCAGCATGGCTGGAAGGAAGGCGCGGGTCATCAGAAAGAGACCTTTGATATTGGTATCAATCATCTGAAGAATATCTTCTTCCTTTGTCTCCCCGTAAGGTTCCAGTCCCCTGGCCAGACCGGCATCATTCAGAAGAATTCGGGGCGCTCCCAGTTCGCTAAGGCAGCGGGAGGATACTTTCCGGATGGCATCGGCATCCCTCACATCCAGCTCAAAGCAGGCAACCGGCACAGCCATGGCCCCCTCGATTTCTTTTTTTACCTCTTCCAGCTTTTCTTTATTTCTGGCAGCCAGAGCCAGTCCATACCCCTTGGCGGCCAGCGCTTTGGCACTGGCAAGACCGATACCACTGGTGGCCCCTGTAATGAATGCGTAGGAACTCATGATAATCCTCCTTCTTTTTCTGCTATAATAGTAGGAACCGGCAGAAAATTCCCCGGTCTTATACATTCATTATACTGGTTTCATTTCCATTTTCATAATAAATAAAGGAGTTTCTATGAAATCCATCATTCTGGCCACCCTTATGGTGACAGCTGCCCTTTCCGCCGGCGGATGCGGCACGCCAAAGGCTCCCGCCCCCTCTCCAGCTGCTTCTTCTGCTGCTGTTCCTGCGGTCCACCAGATTAACGAAGAATCGCAGCAGATTTACCGGAAAGCAGTTACTGCCTACGGAAAAGGAGATCATCTCCATGCCCTGGAACTTGCCAATCAGGCTCTGGAGAAAGACGGCGAAAATTACAAAGCCCTTTCTCTGAAAGGCATTATCCAGGCCTTTGATATATCACCGGAAGAAGGCATTGGGACCATCCAAAAATCCCTCTCCATCAACCCGGACTACGTACAGGCTTATTTCGATATGGCCATGGCCCAGAAACTGGGGAAACACTACGATGAATCCATCCGCTTCTTCCAGAAGGTGCTGGATAAGGATCCCCATAACACCTGGTCCTACTACGGTATTGCCACCAACTACGCTGATAAAAGGGACAAGGCAAAGGCTTTGGAATATCTGAAAAAAGCAGTTGATCTGGACCCCAAAAACGTAAAGCCCCAGGCTGCCGCCCAGGACCACTTCCAGTGGCTCCATGGCGATGCCGATTTTCAGAAACTTGTAAAATAAAGGAGTTCCCATGAAATACGCTTTTATCCTGTCCATCGTATCCCTGGTCCTCTACCATGACAATGTCCTGTCTGCCGCCGGAGCTGCCGGATACCTTTCAGCCATTTTCTTTCTGGTCACGTACCGGGAAAAGCCTGCCATGCTGGCCATTGCCTGCATAGCGGCTGCCATCATTACCATCATGTACTTTTCCTGGGACTTCTCCCTTGCAGGCTACATGCACATAGGCATTGCCTGGTCCATGACCATTACCGCCTTTACCGCCATCCTTGCCCTGGTCAGCCTTGTATATAAGATAAAGAATCGCTGATTCATGGTACTAAAAAAGCATCATTGATGAGAACATCAACGATGCTTTTTATATTGCCTGTCAGTCCGCGTTTTTAGAAGATTTAAATTTCAGGAAAAATCCCATAATAATGAGCATGCATACCAGACCTGTCAGGTCTCCGAGAATGCCGTTTCCTGTGATGCCATCCACCAGGTAGCCGGCCACGCAGCTCACAGCCACCACGAGAACATAGGGAATCTGGGTAGACACATGGTCTATGTGATGGCACTGGGCCCCGGCCGAGGCCAGAATGGTGGTATCGGAAATAGGCGATACATGGTCGCCGCCTACAGAACCGGCCAGCACGGCAGCCACCGTCATAATCATAAGATGGGTATCATTGGACACGATAGCCAGTACGATAGGAATGAGGATACCGAAGGTGCCCCAGGAAGTACCGGTAGCAAAAGCAAGGCCAATGGCCACCAGGAAAAACAGGGCCGGCAGCAGAATGGCAATGGTGGCGTTATCAGCAACCACGCTTCCTACATAGCCGCCGATGTTCAGGTAATCCTTACCTACAATGCCGGACAAGGTCCAGGCCAGGGACAGGATCATAATGGCAGAAGTCATCTGTTTGAAACCTTCTACAAAGCAGCTGCAGAAAGTGCTGAAGTCTAAAACCTTTCTGGGAATGTACAATACAAAGGTAAATACCAGAGCAATGAAAGAACCGATAACGAGACCTCTGGCAGATTCGCAGTTCGCAAAGGCTTCTGCCACGCCCTTTCCTTCCAGAATGCCGCCGGTATAAAGCATGCCGAACACGCAGCCGCCGATAAGGACCACCAGCGGAAGGATGAGATCGATGATTTTCCCATTTCCCACAGGCGCACTGCCTTCATCATCGGCATATTCCGCAGGAATCACCAGGGTGCCGCCGCTCTGCTTTTCATACCTGGCCATACGGGAAAAATCACGGCCTGAAGCGATGAGGATAATCATAAAAATCAGGGTGAGCCAAGCGTAAAGGTTCAAAGGAATGGTTTCCAGGAAAAGAGCAAAACCATCAATGGAACTGCCCTCCGGAAGAGAGGAGGTAACAGCAGCAGCCCAGCTGGAAACCGGAGCAATGATACATACCGGTGCTGCGGTGGCATCAATAATATAGGCCAGTTTCGCACGGGTAATCTTAAACCGGTCTGTCACAGGGCGCATCACGGTACCCACGGTGAGACAGTTGAAGTAATCATCAATGAAAATCAGGATACCAAGAGCCATGGTTACGAAAAGAGCGCTCTTCTTTCCTTTAATGGTGCGGGCTGCATAATCACCGTAAGCCTGAGAAGCACCGGACTTCTGGATGGCCGCCACCATAATCCCCAGAAGGACAAGGAATACAAGGATATACACATTGCTTCCCACCTTGTCCGACATAATGTGGAACATGGTGTCGATAGCACCCAGTATACTGAATCCTGCAAACATGAAGGCACCGATAAAGATACCTATGGCAAGAGACATGTACACTTCTTTGGTGGCCAGTGCCAGAATAATGGTAACTACAGGAGGCACCAGGGACCATACTGTTTGAGACATATAAATCATCCTCTCTCTTTTGACAATTTCCCATATCGTCAAATTGCAATAATTTTTATTATTATACAATACTTTCCCCGTTTGTAAAATG
>OGNC01000817.1_pt1 | contig 17487 bp, 10 predicted proteins | sample 1573311 | NCBI WGS metagenome assembly OGNC01 (sample SAMEA2581889, study PRJEB24529) | metagenome | biome: Human gut stool | place: China | collected 2011
GCCGACCAGCAGACTCAAAGCGGCGTCGCCGAGGAACTCGAGGCGTTCGTTGTTCATGCTCGGGTTCGGCCCGCCGGCCCCGGAGCGCTGCGTGAAGGCCAGGCGCAGCAGCTCGGGATCGCGGAACTGATAGCCGGTGCGCTTCTGCAGGCTGTCGGCGCGCTGCCAGAACTCCTTTGGCATGTTTTTTCCGTTCATCCGTTCACCTCCTTTCGATGATCTTTACGCGCCGGATTCGCGCCCGACGCTTTCAAACAAGAAGATTCTAGCACACCGCGCGCCACCGCACAAAAAAACGCCGCGTCCTTTTCACGGGGGCGCGGCGTTTCATGATTTTCGCGAAAATTACTTTTTCGCTCCGGCGGCGAACGCGCGCACGGAGATGCCCAGCTCGTCGAGCTGGAGCGCTTCGACCGGCGACGGCGCGCCAGCCATCAGGTCCTGGGCCTTGGCCGTCTTGGGGAAGGCCATCACCTCGCGGATGCCTTTGCAGCCGCACAGCAGCATGCAGAGGCGGTCGAAGCCGATGGCCAGCCCGCCGTGAGGCGGCGTGCCGTACTTGAGCGCGTCGAGGAAGAAGCCGAAACGGCTTTGCGCCTCCTCGGGCGTGAAGCCCAGCAGTTCGAACATCTTCTCCTGCAACTTCGAGTCGTGGATACGGATCGAACCGCCGCCGATCTCCGTGCCGTTGCAGACGAAGTCGTAGGCGTTGGCGCGCACGCGGCCCGGGTCGCTGTCGAGGTATTGCACATCCTCGAGCTTGGGCGAGGTGAAGGGGTGGTGCACGGCGTAGTAACGCTGCGTCTCGTCGTCCCACTCGAACAGCGGGAAGTCCACCACCCACAGCGGGGCGAACTTCTGCGGGTCGCGCAGCCCCAGCTGCTGGGCCACTTCGAGGCGCAGGGCGCACAGCTGCGTCAGCGTCTTGAACTTCTTGCCGCAGAGGATGAAGACCATATCCCCGGCCACAGCGCCGCAGCGCTCGGCCATGGCGCGCACCTCCTCGGGGGAGTAGAACTTGTCGATCGACGACTTCACGCCGTCCTCCGCGACGCGAATCCAGACGAGGCCCTTGGCGCCGATCTGCTGCCGCTTGACGAACTCCGTCAGCGAGTCGATCTGCTTGCGGGTGTACGCGGCGCAGCCCGTGGCGGCGAATCCGGTGATGTACTCGGCATCGTCGAATACGCTGAAACCGTGCCCTTTGGCAAGGTCGGTAATGTCCGCGAACTCCATGCCGAAGCGCAGGTCGGGTTTGTCCGAACCGTATTTCTCCATCGCCTCGATCCACGGCATGCGGCGCAGCGGCTCGGTCAGCTCGATTCCCATCACATGCCTGAACATGTGCTTGGCCCAGCGCTCGAAGATTTCGAGCACGTCCTCCTGCTCGACGAACGACATTTCGCAGTCGATCTGCGTGAACTCGGGCTGGCGGTCGGCGCGCAGGTCCTCGTCGCGGAAGCAGCGCACGATCTGGAAATACTTGTCGTAGCCGGCGACCATCAGCAGCTGCTTGAGCGTCTGCGGCGATTGGGGCAGGGCGTAGAACTGGTTGGGCGACATGCGGCTCGGCACGACGAAGTCGCGCGCTCCTTCGGGCGTCGAACCCACCAGGCAGGGGGTTTCGATCTCGAGGAATCCCTCGTCGGAGAGGAAGCGGCGGATCTCCTGGGCCATCTTGTGGCGCAGAATCATGTTGCGTTGCAGGGGCGGACGCCGCAGGTCGAGGTAGCGGTACTTCATGCGCAGGTCGTCGCCGCCGTCCGAGACCTCTTCGATGGTGAAGGGGGGCACTTCGGCTTCGTGCAGGATGGCCACCTTCTCGGCCGTGACCTCGATGTCGCCCGTCGGCATTTTGGGGTTTTTCGACTGCCGCTCGACGACTTTGCCGACGACCTGGATGACCCATTCGCGGCCCACGCGGCAGACCGTTTCGCGCGCCTCGGCGGGGGAGTGTTCCTCGACGACGATCTGGGTGATGCCGTAACGGTCCCTCAAGTCGATGAAGGTCATGGCGCCGAGGTTCCTCACTTTCTGCACCCATCCGGCCAGGGTGACGGTTTGGTTGACGTTGCAGGCCCGGAGGCAGCCGCAGGTATGGGTTCTGTACATGGCGATATGTTATGTTTAGTCGTTACGATCCGCAAAGTTAACTAAAATTCATAATTCATAATTCATAATTCATAATTAAATGACAGGATGCCTTGTTAAAACCTTTGTGTGTGAAGAACGCCGCCGCCGGAATTGCAGCGAGGCGGATGAAACGGCGGATATGCAGGGAAAAGAGCGAAAAGAGATGCGGAATCCCCGAAACGAACCTCCCGGGACCGGGCGTCGTTTCGGGGATTTGTTGGGCGGCCCGGATTTCGGACAGCCGTTTCTGACCGATAATTACTCCACCGCTTTGAGTTCGAGTACGCGGCTCGCATATTCCTTGCCCACCGTGAATTCGAGTCCGTTCTCCATCAGGAACGCGCCGCTGAAGGTCTTGCCGTCCTGCGGGACCGGCTTCCCGTCGACGTTCAGTTCGGTGATCCGGTAGCGTTTGCCGGGGTCGAGACCCGCCATGCGGAAGGCCGGCGACGGCATGTTGAGGAAGTGCTCCAGCTTGTAGACGAACCAGACGGCGCGGTCCTTTTCGGGTGCGACGTACATCAGCGATGCATAGCCTGTCTTGTCGTAGGGCGAGATCAGCCGGTAGAGGTCGCCCTGCTGCACGATGGGACGGATCTCCTTGTAGTCGGCGATCGCCCTGCGTGCGAACTCCTTCTCTTTGCCGGTCATCTTTGAGGGTTGCAGTTCCAGCCCCAGGCGTCCCGACATGGCCACGTCGAAGCGCAGTTTGAGCGGAACGTTGCGGCCCGTCTGGTGGTTGGGCGAGGCGCTCACGTGCGAGGCCATCGCCACGGCGGGATAGAAGTTCGACACGCCCCATTGCATGTAGATGCGTTGCAGGGCGTCGGTGTTGTCCGAGGTCCAGAATTCATCGTAGTAGGGCAGGACGCCATAGTTGACCCGGCCGCCGCCGCTGGCGCACGACTGCATCACCAGACGGGGATATTTCTCCCGGATGCGCCGCAGCACCTTGTCCATGCCGCGGTGGTACTCGATGTAGAGGTGCGATTGCCGGTCGGCCGGCAGGAAGGTCGAGCCGTAGTTGTAGAGCGTCATGTTGTCGTCCCACTTGATGTAGGCGATGTCGGGATGCGCGGTCATCAGACGGTCGACCACGCCGAAGACGAACTCCTGCACCGCGGGGTTCGACAGATCGAGCACCTGCTGCGTGCCGCCGCGGCCCTTGCGGTTTTCGCGGTAGGGCTGCTGGATCACCCAGTCGGGATGCTTCTCATAGAGTTCGCTCCGGGTGTTGGTCATCTCGGGTTCGATCCAGATGCCGAACTTCACGCCGTGTTTGCGGGCCGACTCGGTCAGTCCTTCGATGCCCTGCGGCAGTTTCTCGCGGCAGACCGTCCAGTCTCCGAGGCTCGTCTCGCCGTTGTTGCGCGGGTATTTGTCGCCGAACCAGCCGTCGTCCATCACGAACAGTTCGCCGCCCAGGTCCGCCAGGTCGGCCATCATCCGGTCCATGCCTTCCTGGTTGACCTTGAAATAGACGCCCTCCCACGAGTTGAGCAGCACGTCGCGAAGCTCGGTTCCGTGGTTGAGCCGGTGGAGGCGCGCCCATCGGTGGATGTTGCGGCTCACGCCGCTCTTGCCCTCGTCGCTGAACGTGAAGGCGAATACCGGGGTCGTGAAGACCTCGCGGGGTTGCAGCGTGTATTGCGACTGCTCCTCGTTGATGCCCGCGAAGAGGTGCGTGGTGTGGGTGTTGTCGTTGTCCAGGGCGATGCGGTAGTTGCCGGCCCAGGCCAGCGTGCCGCCGATGACGCGGCCTGTCAACTCCCGGGGGCGTCCGTCGAGCGAGATCATCAGCGAGGGGTTGTCGCGCTGCGTGTTGCGCACGCCGTCCTTGTTCTTGAGCACCTTCATGCCGTCGGTCAGCGGTTCTTCGTGGAGGTAGCATTCCGCTCCCCATGTGCCGTGGAAATGCGTCAGCCACGTGTCGCCCCGGCGGACGGGCATGTAGGCCGATGCGAACCGGTAGAGCGTCACGGGTTTCTTCTCCGTGTGGCTGATCTCGGTCCACGTCTCGATCACCTCGCAGTCGTCGTAGGTCTTGTAGAAGAGCGTCACGAAAAACGGGTAGTGCTTGTCCTTCATGGCGATGGCGGTGGTTTCGGAGCCGTCCCTGCGGTCGCGCGACACCGACTCGACCGCCAGTTCGAGCGACATCGAACCGTCGCCGTGCGTCGCCTGAATGGCTACCTCGCGGTAACACTGGGCGCCGAACTGCGGGTAGGCCGCATCGCCGAACGCCGCTCCGCTGGCGAGGATGTCGTCGGGCGAGGCGACGCGCGCTCCGAAATACTGGAACAGAGGGGTTTTGCCTTTTTCTGCCGTCAGCAGCAGCGAGGAATTCCGGGTCGAGAGCAGGATGTTTTCCGCCCGGAGCATGCCGCCGGACAGCAACGCAGCGCCGGCCCATGCCAATACCAAAAGTTTCTTCATTGCAGGGTTGTCGTATAAGGTTGATTTCGGATATAAAACTAATAAAAAAACGCGGATTCCGCAAAGAACGCAGGCCGGACAATCGTCCGGCCTGCGAATCCAGAAATCCGAAACGGAGCCTCCGCGGTTATTTCGGGGCTGTGACGAACGGTGTCTCCAGCAGTTTTTTCAGCGTGACGGGGTTGTCGGTGGTGATGTAGTCGACACCCAGCGCGATGCAGGCCATCATGTCGGCCGTCGAATTGACCGTCCAGGCGTTGACCTCGATTCCGCCGGCGTGGGCTTCCGTCACCCACTCGGGTTTTTTCGAAAGCACGGTCGAATACTGGTAGTCGATGCCCGAGAGCTTGTCCGCCGCGACTTCGGCCGGAGCCTTGTCGCCGCCCAGGTACTGTACGCCGGCCGCGGGCATGGCCGCCCGGAGCTGCTTGCAGACCTCGTAGTCGAAGGCGATGTAATCGACCCGCGTCTCCATCGACTTCGCCTTGACGGCGGCCACGACGGCGTTGACGGCCCGCGTGTTGCTTGCGGCCGAACTGTGGGTCTTGATTTCGCAGATCAGTTTCATCGAAGCGTCCTTGGCGCCCTGCTCCAGATAGGCGTCAAGCGTCGGCAGTTTTTCGCCGTTGGCCAGCGTGAGGTCCCTGATCTGTGCATAGGCGCTCTCTTCGATCCGCAGGTCGCTGCCTGCCACCGTCGCGTTGTGGTTGATCACCGGCACGTCGTCGGCGGTGATCCAGACGTCGAACTCGGCGCCGTGGATGCCCAGTTTCTGGGCGTTGGTCAGGGCAGCGATCGAATTCTCGGTCGAATTCTCCACGCCGTCCTGATGCTGGCCGCGGTGCGCGATGATCCGGGGCATCGAGACGGAGGGATTGTCGCAGACGGTGAATTCGACCGTGCCGAGCGGGTATTGGCTGCCGTTGCGGACGAGCGCCATGAAATACCGGCCCGTTCCGGCGGGAATCCCCGCGGGGAGGGTCACTGCCAGCGACTGAAGGGTATTGTCGCCGGAGGCTTCGGTGAATGCGGCGTCGGCCGTGAACGCTGCGGTCACGTTGGCCGACGAGGTGAACTTCACCTTGTCGCCGGCTGCGAAACCGTTGCCGTAGACCGTATAGGTGTAGCCTGCGCCGATCTCGCACCTGGTCAGGTAGGTGAGGTTCGAGAGTGCGAATTCCACGGGCGTCTGGCCGGCGAACGCCGCATCCTGGTAGAGCAGGGCGATCTGGTCCCCGGTCAGCGCGTCGTCGAAGACGCGGGCCAGAACCACTTCGCCGTTCCATGCGTTGCCCATCGAGCCTACGGCCGAGTCGCCGCCCAGCGCGAACCACCGTGCGCCGTCCTTGGCGTGGATCAGTTCGCCCGGAGCGTCGGCCGTGCCCTTGAGTTGGCCGTCCACGTAGATATAGGCTTTCTCGGCGGTTTTGTCCCAGACGCCCACGACGTGGTAGTAGCGGCCCGGTTCGGGCGTCACGTCGCTCTGCGCCCAGCGCCACGTGCTTTTGCCCGTGGTGCTCACATTGGGCAGGAATGTGATGCAGGCCGGATGGCCTCCCTGGCCCTCCTTGCAGATCAGGAAACCCGTGCCGCCGGCTTCATGCGCCGAGAAGGGCTTGTACTCCTTCGTGCCGTCGTTGCGGTTCGAACGCAGGACGACCTCCAGCGTGTGGCCGTCGTCCAGACCCTGCTTGAACGTCTCGTTCGTGTAGTAGTCCACCCGGTAATAGGAATCCTTGCGGGAACCCTGCCCCGGGGTGTGCGTGTAGTTGGTCACGATGCGCTTGTAGACGTCGTGGTAATAGCAGGTCAGCGCCGTGCCGGGGTAGGAGAGCACCTCGTTCTTGAGCGGCGATACGTCCTCGGCCGTGCCGTCGGCGTGGAAGACAACGTCGAGCAGGTCGGCTTTCGGCGCTTCGGGCGGCACAGGTCCGGGTTCCTGCGTGATGGTGAACTCCTCGACCAGCGTGGGGTCCGAGACCGAGATGAACCGGACTACGCCGGAGCGCTCCCTGCTCACGGTGTTTTCCGGAATCAGAATCGCCAGCGTCATGCCGTCGACGGTGGGGTGGGTGAACCAGTCGGTCTTGCTCTGGTCTATCGCATAGGTCCATTTGCCGTCGGTCGTTACGGTGAACACGACCGTGCTCCCTTCGTAGGGGATGGTCCCGTTTTCGGGGGCGAGGTTGGACGCTACCGAGAACGCGACGTTTTTCCATTCGGCCGTCTCGTCGTCTTTGCACGACGGGCAGAGCGCCAGGGCGAAAGCCGTGAACAGAAAAAACGATAAAAAACCTTTTTTCATATTAGGAAGGTTATATGGTTAATTTTTCAGTTGATTGATCCGGCCGGGTCATTGGGCGTTTTCAGGCTTCTCCGTCGTGGGGCGGACCGGGAAGATCAGCACCGTGGCGGCCGCCGCGTTCACCTCCGTGTCGGGACTGCCGACCGAAACGGGCAGCACGCAGCGACTGTCCGCCGTGATCGCCGAGACGTCGATCCGAATGCCGATCTTCGCGGTGTGGGCGTTGTTGTCGAGCCGCACGGCGGCGGTCGGGAGGTCGTAGCAGGCTTCGGGCATCAGCACGTAAGCCGTACCGTTGGCCTTGTTGTAGGCGGCCAGCGCTTCGGCGTCGACCGAGAGTGCGGCCGTCGAACCGCCTTCGTTGTAGCCGCTCCGGTAGATCCACACCTCGTAGTCGATCGCTGCGGCATCGGCCGTCAGGGCGACCTGTTGCAGGCCGTTTTTCGGGATCAGCACCTTCGAGCCGATGTCGTATCCGATCTCTTCGTTGTCGGAGCACCCGGCCAGGCAAGCTGCCGCCGACAGCGCGAGCGCTAAAAATAGCTTTTTCATGGTCGTTTCTTTTCGCTAATGGTTAATAACCCGGATTCTGAACCAGCTGGCCGTTGATGTTGAGCTGCGAGTTGGGGATCGCCAGCCAGTAGTGTTTCGGCGTGGTGAAGATGCGCGTGTCGTTCTCCTTCATGTCGACCAGCTTGTAGAACTTCTCGGGCGTGTCGCCCTCGATGTTCCAGGCCTTCGGGATGGGGCGCAGGCACTCTTCGGCGATCTTCCAGCGGCGGATGTCGTGGAAACGGCGTCCTTCCAGCATGAATTCAATCGAACGTTCGCGGCGGATGATGTCGCGCAGCTTCTGGCCCGAGGGGATGCCGCCGGCCCTGCTCCACGAATCCTGGAACGTCGGAAGGCCGCAGCGCGAGCGGATCTTGTTCAGGCACTCGTAGCCGTAGTCGCTCAACGTGCCGTCGTACTCGAAGTCGGCTTCGGCGTAGCTTAAGTATAGCTCGGCGATGCGCATGTAGGGGAAGACGTAGCTCATGTAGGTGCTGACGGAGTAGTTTCCGCTTGAGTTGAGCGTCATCTTCGACTGTTCGTTGACCCATTTCTGGCAGAAATAACCGTTGTAGGACTGGTATTCGTTGTCGTAGCTGCCGGTGAAGCCCTGCGGCTCGCCCTTGTGCGCCTTGATGGTCATTTTGCCGCCGTTGAAGCGGTACGTGCCCCGGTCATAACCCACCGACGCATAGAAGCGCGGCTCCTTGTGGAGGTGCATCTCGACCGTCCCGGCCGCCTCGTTGTAGGCCAGCGGGTCGATGTCCTTCGTCTCGGGGTCGTCCTCCCACGGAAGTCCGTTCCGGGTGTAATACATCTGGACGGCCTCGAACGTCGGGCACAAATAGCCGCGGTAGGCGCCCGACACCTTCGTGTAGTTGTTGGCCAGGTGGCAGCCGAACTGCTTCTGCGTGTAGGTGATCGAGCCCGACTTGTTCAGGCTCATCAGGTACTCGTTCTGGTTCAAGAACTGTGTCGCGTTGCCGTCGCCGGTGAAGATGTAGGTGTAGTTGGCGCGCCCCAGTTCGAACGGGTCGGTCGTGCTGGTGCTTTTCGACACGGAGAGGCCCAGTTGGCGGTCGTCCATCGTGTAGGCTCCCGTTTCCTTCGAAGCCTCCACGCAGTCGATAGCCTCCTTGGCGGCGTCCATCGCGCGTTTCCACTTCTCGGCGTCGTAGGTCTGGTTGATCAGGTGCGTGCCGTCCTTGTTGACGAAATCGGCGTAGAATTCCGAATTGCCGTTCACCAGCGGCGATGCGGCGTAGAGCAGCAGGCGGGCGCGGTAGGCCAGCGCCGTGGCCTTGATGGCGCGGCCGTACGCGATGGGACCCCAGTAGTCGGGCAGCATGTCGGCGGCCTTGCGGAACTCCTCCTCGATGAAATTGACGCACTCGTCGTAGGTGCTGCGCGGCACGTTCACGCTGCTGGCCGGCGCATTCAGGTCGATCTCCTCCCGGGCCAGTACGATCGGACCGTAGTACTCCAGCAGGATCTGGTGCAGGTGGGCGATCAGGAAGTGCGCCTCGCCCGACCAGTAGCGCAGGTTGGCCTCCGAGATGTCGGGAACAGAACCTATGTTGTTCAGGAAGTTGTAGGCATAACGGATGCCTTCGTAGATGTTGTACGAGTAGTTGCCCGTCGGAAGTCCCGAGGTCGTTCCCCACATGTTGAAGTAGGTGTTCGTCGAGGACTCCTGCGAGGTGGCGTATACGAGGCTCTTCCACGAGAAATAACGCACCGATCCGTAGTAACTCGAAATCAGGTCGTCGCCGCCGCTCAGGTCGGGCATGGCCTGCGCATGGAACAGGTCGGGGCACTTGCCGTAGACCATGAAGAGCATCTTTTCGGCCTGGGCCTGGGTCTTGTAGATGTCGTCCTGCGTGGGACTGCCCTCGGGAACGACATCCAGGAAATCGCAGGATGCGGCCGCGAGAAGGAGGGCTAACGCCATTGTTATTTTTTTCATAACGGTATCTTCTTTTGGATTAGAATTGGTATTGAACGCCGATTTTCGCCGTCCGCTGCAACGGGTAGGACAGGCCGTGGCCGCCGCCCTTTTCGGGGTCCCAGTAGTCGAACGGGGAGATGACGAAGAGGTTGTTGCCCGACAGGTAGACGCGGAGTTTCTTGATGGTGTAGCCCAGTTCCACGGTTTTCAGGCGCAGGTATTTGGCGTCGTGGATGTAGAAAGTCGAACTCTGGGTGTTGTTGGAGCTTAACTGCGAGGTCAGGCGCGGATAGGCCGCGTCGGCGCGGTTGTTGTCCTCCGACCAGTGGTTGTCGGCGATGTACTGCGTGATGCCGTAGCCGAAGTGCGAGGCGTCGCAGAACGGGTGCATGTTGTACATCCGCAGCGATACGTTGGATGCGCCCTGGAACATGAACGAGAAGTCGAGCCTGCGCCACTTCACCGTCGCGCCGATGCCGTACTGGATTTCGGGAACGGTCGGGCTGCCGGCCGTCGTCACGTCGTTGCCGTCGACGATGCCGTCGCCGTTCAGGTCGCGGTACTTGATGTCGCCGACCGTGTAGTTGCCGAACCGCTGTTTGGGCGAGTTGTCGATCTCCTCCTGCGAGGTGAACAGCCCGTCGGCGACCAGCACGCCGGTGATGGCGTTGACCGGATGTCCCACGACCGACATGTAGTCGTACATCAGGTCGCCTTCATCCTTCTCGACCACTTCGTTGCGCGAGAAGGTGAACGTGCCGCGCAGGCTCAGCGACCAGTCCTTGTTGAACTGCTTGTTGTAGACGGCCGAAAGGTCGACGCCGTGCGATTTCACACGTCCGATATTGCCGTAGGGCGTAACGCCCAGCAGGCCCGTCGACGAAGGCAGCGAGGTGCGCCGCATGAAGATGCCCGTACGGTCTTCGGTGAAGTAGGCGGCTTCGATGTTCAGCGCGTTGAACAGTCCCAGTTCGAGACCGACGTCGAGTTTCTTGGCCTCCTCCCACGTCGCGTTGGGGTTGCCGTAGGTGGTGATCTTCGGGCCTTTGCCCTGGGAGTTCCAGTTGTAGTAGAATCCCGATTCTTCGCCCATGGCCACGATGGAGCGGTAGGGGAAGCGCTCGCCCAAGGCGTCGTTGCCCGCCAGACCGTACGATACGCGGATCTTCAGGTTGCTGACCGTCTTGCGGATGCCGTCCCAGAACGACTCGTTGGAGATCACCCAGCCGGCCGCCGCCGAGGGGAAGAAACCCCAGCGTTTGCCGGGAGCGAAGTTCTCCGAGCCGTTGTAGCCGAAACTGGCCTCGAACAGGTAGCGGTTGTCGAATCCGTAGGTCACGCGGCCCGCCATGCCCTGCTCGCGGTAGGGCAGCAGGTTCTCCTCGCTCGTGCCGGCGATGTTGTTCTTCTTCTCGTTCATGCGGTAGACGAACATGGCTCCCACGTCGTGTTTGCCGAATTTGCGGGCGTAGTTCAGCGAGGCTTGCAGTGCGTAGCGGCGGTGGCCGCCGTTGCCGTCGGTGCTGGTCAGGTAGGTCGTGCCCGTGTCGCCGATCGAGTTGGTGATGAGATTGGCCGTGCCGTCGGGGTTGAGCGAACTGCCGTCCTCGACCTTGAAATAATAGGGGGTTGCCGTGCGGTAGGTCGCCGAATAGGTGTAGTTGTAGAATGACGCCGTGAGGTTGGCGCTCAAGCCCTTGGTGAAGAAATCCAGGTTCTGGTCCAGCGTGAAGGCCGTCGTCATGTAGGAGTAGTAGCGCTTGCCGTAGCCGCGGGACAGCTTGGCCAGCGGGTTGAGGTCGGTGGCGCCGGTGTCCCACGAGGCGTTGTTGCCGTAGCGCACGAACGTGTCGCCCTCCTCGGCCGGGAGCGTGGCCGGGAAACGCACCGGATTGGCGCGCATCGAGTAGTAGAACAGGTTGCCGATGTCCTCGATCGGACGGGTGTTGTACTCCAGCTGGGCGTTGACCTTGATGCCGACGACCGTCGTCTTGGTGATGTTGGCGCTGACGTTGCTCTGGAAGATGTATTTCTGGTGGTTCATCTTCACGTCGTAGGGGTTCTGCTCGATGTCGGCGATGATGCCGTTTTCGTTCGAAACCGCTGCGTTGAGGAAGTAGCTGACCTTACGGCCGCCGCCGCGGATGTTGAGGTTGAGGTTCTGGTTGACCGAGAAATCCTTGAACATCAGGTCGTACCAGTCGTTGTTCGGATAGAGGTACTTGTTGAGCCCCGCCTTCGTGCCGTTGATCTTGTCGGCCGAGTAGAACGGCTGGTAGGCGTGGAGCGTTCCGGTCTCCTTGGCGGTGTTGAAGACGGCCTCGTTGTAGAGCTGCATGTAGGTCACGCCGTCGGCCACCTGCTGTACCATCGTGGGCATCGAGAAGGTGTTTTCCAGACGGACCGAGACGTTCATCTTCTCCGAGTTGCGGCCGTTTTTCGTGTTGATGAGGATGACGCCGTTGGCGCCGCGCGAACCGTAGACCGAGGTCGCCTGGGCGTCCTTGAGCACCGAGAACGACTCGATCGACTCGGGAGGCATGTTGTTGAGCATGTTGCTCAACACCTCCACGCCGTCGAGGATGATCAGCGGCGCGTTGCTCGACCCGAAGGTCGAAATGCCGCGGATGTAGAACGAGGCGCTGTCGTAGCCGGGTTCGCCCGAGGTCTGGCGCGAGATCATGCCGGCGATGTTGCCGGCGAACGCCGTGGTCAGCGAGCTGGAGGTGATATTCAGGTCGGAGGGTTTTACGGAGGTGATCGAAGCGACCATCGACTCCTTTTTCTGCGTGCCGTAGCCGATGACCACGACTTCGTCGAGCGCGTTGCTCTGCTCGGCGAGCGATACGAGTTTGAACAGCTCGGTGTCCTCGACGTGGAGTTTCTTCGTGTCGAAACCGACATACGAGAAGGTCACGTATTTCGATTTGGCGGGAATGGTGAAGGTGTACGAGCCGTCGCCGTTGGTGATCGTGCCGGCCGTCGTTCCTTCGACGTAGATCATCACGCCGGCCAGCGGGGAGTTGTCGGTGCCGGAGATCACCGTGCCGCTGACCGTTTGGGCGACGTCGCGCGAACCGCTGGCGGCCTGGTAGATGCGGACCTGCGTACCGCCGACCGAATACTGAAGGCCGACGTCGGGCAGGATCTGGTCGAGAATCCGGTTTGCGCTTACGTTTTTCTCCCTGACCGTTACGACCTTGGTCAGGATCGGTTTTACTTCATCCGCATAGATGAACCGCAGATCGCTCTGCGCCTCGATGGATTCGAGGATCTCCCGGATGCTTGCATCGGCTGCATCTACCGTTACATAAATGCTCCGGATTTGTGCGAGGAGATTTCCCCCCCCCACGCGAGGCATAGGGTTCCGGACAGCAGCAGCGCGGCGACGAATCGCAGGACTGCCGGAAAATGCCCGTTCCCGGGTGCTTTTTGGCGAGTTTCTTCCATAATGGTTTTAATTGGTTCTGGTTAGTAATTGGTGTGGTTTCGAAATACAGAGTGCATGGTTTGGACCGTTTTTTGGGCCGGATGTGTGTGTTTTGTAGGAGCAAATTGAATTTAAGGGTTTTGTGGACTATTCCATTTGCAAATATAGAAATTATGCAATAAAATGCAAGCATTTCTTTGATTTTGATTTTTTCTTTTTGGAAGAAGGAGTGTTTTGAATCGAAATTGATGCGCCTGCGTCGCTTCCGGGCGTCGTTTGCCGGGCGCGGGGTGCGTTCTTCGGAAAAAATGGTTACTTTTGCCGAAAACAATCCGGCATGGAACAGCACGAAACCGACGAAAAATTCATGCGCCTGGCACTAAACGAGGCGCAAAAGGCGTTAAAACAACAGGAGGTGCCCATCGGTGCGGTCGTCGTGGCCGGCGGTGCGGTGATCGGGCGGGGGCACAACCTCGTCGAAACCCTGGCCGACCCCACGGCCCACGCCGAGATGCAGGCCCTGACGGCCGCTGCCGCGACGCTCGGGGGCAAGTATTTGCAGGAGTGCACGCTCTACGTCACGGTCGAGCCGTGCATCATGTGCGCCGGGGCGATCGGATGGGCGCAGGTGAGCCGCGTGGTGTGGGGCGCCGACGATCCCAAGAAGGGCTTCCGGCGTTACTCCGAGGCGGTGTTCCACCCCAGAACGACCGTGGCGCGGGGGGTGCTCCGGGAGGAGTGCGAGGAGTTGATGAACGGTTTTTTCGCGGGTTTGCGCGGATAGATTTGGTAAAAAAGGAATTTTTTTTATACTTTTGCATCCAACGCGTTTCGGACAGGGGCGCATGAACTGAAAAACTTAATAAAATCGAATAGAAAAAGCAATGAAAAAGTTATTTGTATCGGTTGTCGCGCTGTTGGCGGCGGTGTCGCTCTCGGCGCAGGATGTTACTGCAATCTACAACGAAGCCGCAGCAGCTTTCGGCGCCAAGGATTTCGCAGGCGCGGCCGCGAAGTTCGAACAGGTGATCGAGCAGGGGCTGGACAGCGAGGAGGCCGCGTCGCTGGTGGCCACGGCCAAGACGACGCTTCCCAAATGCTACTTTATGATGGGCGGCGGAGCGATCCGGACCAAGAACTACGACGAGGCGCTGAAGAATTTCACCAAATCGGCGGAGCTGGCCGAACTCTACGGCGACATGAGCCAGATGGCCAAGGCCAACGGCTGGGTGGCCAAGATCTATCAGATTCAGGGCGGCGACGCTTTCAACAACAAGGACTATGCGACCGCCGCAGGCGTGTTCGAGAAGGGCTACAAGGCCGACCCGGACAATACCGCGATGGCGCTGAACCTCGCCATGAGCTACTGCGAGATGGGCGAGTACGAGAAGGGTATGGACATCTACGAGGCGGTGGCCGCCAAGACGCACCCCAAGTATGCCGATGACGCCGCCAAGGCCAAGGAGATGATCGCCCTCTACACCAATAACAAGGTGGCCACGCTCCAGGCTGCCAACGATTTCGACGGTATCATCGCGATGGCCGACGCGCTGCTGGCGAAGAACGCCGAAAACGCTCTGGCACAGAAGGTCCGCTTGCAGGCCTATGCCAGCAAGAAGGATTACAACAAGGTGATCGAGCTGGGCGAGGCTGCCGCCAAGGTGCAGACCGATCCCGAGGATGTGAGCCTGATGTACCTGACGCTGGGCGCCGCCTACAACGCCAAGGAGATGAAGCCGCAGGCCATCGAGGCCTTCCGGAAGGTGACGGCGGGACCGGCTGTCGAGAGTGCGAAAGCCGCGTTGGCCGAACTAACCAAATAGCCTGCGGGCCGCAGGAGGAAGAGGGCGGCCTGCCGGGTTTTCCGAAGGGCCGCAGACAGTGAGCCTCCGGCCCCATGAAATAAACCGCAGAGCGGGTTCCGGATTTCCGGAACCCGCTTTTTCGTGCCGGAGCGGGGGCTGGTTCAGCGTTCCGACGGCTCTTCGGGTGCGGCGTTTCGAAGGGCGTTTTCCCGAATACGGACCAGTCCGCTGCGCGTCAGCGGCGTGCGGCCGCAGAGGGCTTCGAACGCCGCTTCGTCCATGCCGAGCCACGTCGCGGCGTCCATCGCCAGCGGGTCGAACACGGCATCGAACGCCGCGTTGCGGTGCTGCGGGGCGCGGCGGTTCCAGGGGCAGAGGCTCTGGCACGCGTCGCAGCCGAAGATCCAGCCGTGAAGGTCCGTTTGACCGGGCTGTTCCCGCTCGATGGTGCGGCACGAGATGCAGCGGCCCGTGTCGATGGTCCGGTCCGGGGCGACGGCTCCCGTGGGGCAGTTGTCGATGCAGCTGCGGCAGGTTCCGCAGCGCGACCCTTCGAACGGCGCGTCGTAGCGGTCGGTCTCTTCGGTGAGAATCAGCTCGCCCAGCACGACGTAGCTCCCGTATTGCGGCGTGACGAGCAGCGACTGCCGGCCGATCCACCCCAGCCCGGCCTCTACGGCCAGCTGCTTTTCGGCCAGCGGCGCGGTGTCGACGAAGGCGCGGCCTCCCAGACCGGGGTGCGCCGCGCGCAGGGCGTCGAGCATCCCGCCGAGCATCGTCCGGAGGGTGGCGTGGTAATCCGCCGCGCAGGCGTAGGAGGCCACCTTCGTCCGGTGCCCGGGCGGATAGCCCTCGCCGACGCGGTTTTTGTACGACACGGCGCAGACCACGGCCGTGCGTGCGCCTTCGACCAGCCGGCGCGCGTCGAAGCGTTTGTCGACGTTGCGTTCCAGATAGCCCAGCGACGATTGGCGGCCGCGGGCCAGCCATGCGTGGAACAGCGCTTCGTTTTCGGCCAGATGGCGGCACGGGGCGATGCCGCAGAGGTCGAACCCTGCGCCGACGGCGAGCCGTTTGATGTACAGATGGTCGATCATCGTGATAATTTATGTCAAAAATAGTGTTTTTTAGCCGGAAATTAGTAATTTCGCCCCAAACTTTTGCGTTATCCGAACGTAGCTAAAAAAGAACACATGATGACTATCAATACACTGTACGAACTGGTCCGCAACAGCGTGGAGAAGTTCGCGTCGAAAGTCGCTTTCTCGATGTACGAGGGCGATGACGTGACTTATGCCGAGGTGGACCGTCGTATCGCCAGGGTGCAGGAAATCCTCACCGGAGCGGGGCTTCGCGCCGGGGACAAGGTGGCTCTCCTGAGCAGCAACATGCCCAATTGGGGCATCAGCTATTTCGCCGTCACGTCGGCGGGCATGGTGGCCGTGCCGATCCTGCCCGACTTCTCGGACGAGGAGCTGGACATGATCATCGAGCATTCGGAGGCCAAGGCCCTGCTCGTGTCGGACAAACTTTTCACCAAGCTCTCGAAGCAGACCATCGAGCGGCTCAACGTGGCGGTCCGCACCAAGAACCTCGGCGTCATCTCGCAGCGCGTCCGCGGGGAAGGCTCGACGGGCGTTCCCCGGCCCGACGACCTGGCCGTGATCATCTACACGTCGGGAACCACTTCGAAGCCCAAGGGCGTGATGCTGACCCATGCGGCGCTCTGCGCGCAGGTCGACATCTCCGCCTCGATCTTCCCGGTCGACGGCGGCGACACGTTCCTTTCGGTGCTGCCCCTCTCGCACACCTACGAGTGCTCCATCGGCATGATCTATCCCTTCTCGATGGGCGCGCGGGTGGTCTACCTCGACCGTCCGCCCACGGCCTCGGCGCTGATGCCCGCCCTGCGGGCGATCCGCCCGACGGTCATGCTGATCGTGCCGCTCATCATCGAGAAGATCTACCGCCACCAGGTGCTGGCCAAATTCAATTCCAACTCCTTCTGGCGCACGCTCTACCGCATCGGCTTCATGCGCCGCTACCTCCACCGTGTCGCGGGCGGGAAACTGATGAAGCTCTTCGGCGGCCGTCTGCGCTTCCTGGGAATCGGGGGTGCGAAACTCGACGGCGGGGCCGAGAAATTCCTGCTCGAAGCCCGCGTCCCCTATGCCATCGGCTACGGGCTGACCGAGACCGCACCGCTGCTGGCCGGCGCGGCCCCTTCGATGGTGCGGCTGGGATCGACCGGTCCCCAGGCCCCGGGCGTCGAACTGCGGCTGGAGAACGTCAACCCCGAGACCCGTCAGGGCGAGATCGTGGCCCGCACGCCGAGCGCGATGGTGGGCTATTTCAAGAATCCCGAGGCCACGAAGGAGGTTTTCACGGCCGACGGATGGTTCCGCACGGGCGACCTCGGGGAGCTGGACAAGGACGGCTGGCTCTACATCAAGGGCCGTCTGAAGAACATGATCGTGGGTCCCGGCGGCGAGAACATCTATCCCGAGGACATCGAGACGGTGCTCAACTCGCACGTCTGCATCGCCGATTCGATCGTCACGGAGCAGGAGGGCCGCCTGATCGCCCTGGTGCACTTCAACCGCGAGGAGATCGAGTCGATGATCGACGACTGGCGCGAGGAGTGGGAGAGCAAGAAGGAGGCCTGGGAGGCCAAGACCGAACAGCTGAAGAAGGAGATCATGGATTTCGTCAACGCCAAGGTCAACCGTTTTTCGCGGATCTCGGAGGTCGTCGAGGAGAAGGAGGATTTCATCAAGACCCCCACGCATAAGATCAAGCGTTTCCTTTACAACAAGAACAAGAACGGCCAGACTCCGGACCAGCCTGCCGCCGGAAAATAAACAAAGCCCCCGCTCTG
>OGNC01000818.1_pt1 | contig 17477 bp, 18 predicted proteins | sample 1573311 | NCBI WGS metagenome assembly OGNC01 (sample SAMEA2581889, study PRJEB24529) | metagenome | biome: Human gut stool | place: China | collected 2011
TGACAATGTGAACGGGATCATCTTTAACGTTGCGTGCGTGACCGAGGCTCCCGGCATCGACGAGCTGCTGGAGAAGTTTATTGCGCGTTGGGGCTATGATCCCAGCGTTGACGTTGCACCGGACTGCTACATGGCCTGTGATGCGTTTAAGCTGCTGACGGGCGCGATCGAAAAGGCGGGCAGCACAGATTCCGTTGCCATCCGCGACGCACTGGAGTCGACGGAAGACCTGGAGGGGCTGACTTGCCCCATCACGTTTGACCCGGCGACGCACAATGTGTACCGTCAGGTTCCAATCTATCAGATTGTGGACGGCGAATTCAAGCAGATCGAACTCTATGATCTGCACGCTTAAGCCGCAAACAGCCATGCCCTGCCGGGCGGCGCAGAGACTGTTTGGCGAGACGGTCCGGAGCATTCCGGGAACGTGATATTCTAGGCCATGCGGTCTGACACAGGAGGAACTTACGGTGTTTATTCAACAGCTTATCAACGGGCTGTCCGTCGGCAGCGTGTACGCACTGATGGCAGTCGGCTATGCGCTGATCTACAGTCTTCTGAACTTCACGAACTTTGCACACAGCATTTCTGTAACAATCGGCGCATTCGCAACATTTTTCTTTTTGACCTATGCCATGCAGAATCTGCTGGCGGGCATTATCATGGGTGTGATCGCGGCTGCACTGCTCGCCGCCTTCATCCAGTTCGCCGCCTATCGTCCGCTGCTGCGCCGCAATGCACGTCGAGTATACCTGATGATTATCGGTCTTGGCATGTCGGTCATTGGCGACAATCTGGTCATCATTGCCTTTACCGGACGCTTCCGCGTGTACCCGGTCAACTTTACGGCGCAGAGCATCAACCTGTTTGGGGCAAGCATCGGACTGGTGGACATCATCATTTTTGCCGTCAGCATTCTCGCTCTTGTTATCGTGGAGCTTATCATCCGCAAGACCAGACTGGGCCTTGCCATCCGAGGTGCCTCATTCAGTTTGGACATCACTGCGCTTATGGGCGTAAATACATACAAGCTCATCACGGCAATATTCCTTATTGCCGGCAGTCTTGCCGGAATTGCAGGTGCACTGCTGGGTGCAAAGTATACCACATATCCCTCTCTTGGTACGTTCTACACGAATAAGGCTTTCATCTGCGCAGTCATCGGCGGTCTCGGCAGCCTGCCTGGCGCAGTGCTCGGGGCGCTGATCCTGGGGGTTTCGGAGGCGTTTATTTCGGCATATGTATCCACAGCGATGCGCGACCTGTTCGCATACATTCTGCTGATCCTCATTCTGCTGGTGCGGCCGTCTGGTCTGATGGGCAAATCCAGCGAGGACAAGGCGTAAGGAGGAACGGATATGCAATATTGGATCGGTGTTTTGACGATCGTCGGCATTTACATGATCGCAGTGCTCGGCGTATCCATCCTCTGCGGCTTTACGGGAATGTTCTCCATGGGTCATGCAGGGTTTATGGCCATTGGGGGGTATGTTTCGGCGCTTTTGACAAAAAACTGCGGAATGCCGATTTTTATGGGCATTCTGGGCGGTATGCTGGCAGCAAGCCTTGTGGGTTACCTCATCAGCTACCCCACACTGCGCCTGCGTGATGACTACTTCATCATCGTGACGCTCGGCATTGGCGAGGCTATCAAGCTTATCATTCAGAATACGGAATCGATCACCGGCGGTGCGCGTGGTTTTTCCGATGTGCCGAGTGGTTCAAACGTATTTGTGGTTTGGGGCGTCGTGATCCTGACCGTAATCGGACTGCGGTCGTTTATCAACTCCAAGCACGGACGCAACTGCATTGCCGTGCGGGAGGATGAGATCGCGGCGCGTTCCGTAGGCGTGAACATCTTCAAGTACAAGATGGAAGCCATGATCATCAGCTGCGCATTGTGCGGCTGTGCGGGTGCATTTCTGGCGCATTATATGCACTTCCTGCATCCCAACATGTTCACCATGGCAAAATCGGACGAGCTTATCATTGTGGTCATCCTGGGCGGGCGCGGAAGCCTGACCGGCACGATCCTGGCCGGTCTCCTGCTGCTGCCGCTGCCGGAGCTGCTGCGCTTCGGATCTGCGGAACAGTGGCGCATGGTGTTCTACGGTCTGCTGGTCGTGCTTGCCATTCTGTTCCGTCCGTCCGGCCTGATGGGAACGTCGGAGCTTTCCTGGCGCGGCATCAAAAACGGCGTGCGCAAGCTCGGCGCAGCGCTCAAGCGTCGCACGGACGCGCGGAAAGGAGGACGCTGAAATGGGAAACGAATACATTCTGGATATTCGCGACATCAGCAAGCACTTCGGCGGCATCAAGGCGACAAACCATGTAAGCCTCGGCGTAAAGCCGGGCGAGATCTTTGGCGTCATCGGTCCGAACGGCGCGGGCAAAACGACGCTGTTTAACCTTATCACCGGCATCTATGCGCCGTCGGAAGGAGACATCCTTCTGGAAGGCAGATCCATTGTAGGCCGGCAGCCCAACGAGATCGCAAATCTCGGCATTGCGCGGACATTCCAGAACATCCGGTTGTTCAACGACCTGACCGTATATGAGAATGTACACATCGCTTATCAGCAGAACATGAACTACAGCTTCTGGGACGGTGTGTTCAAAACGGCGAAATGCCGCCGTGAGGAAAAGAAGGCCGCCGAGGTCTGTGAACAGACGCTCCGGCGCGTAGGGCTGTGGGATCTGCGCGACCAGATAGCGAGCAATCTTCCCTACGGCCAACAGCGCCGGCTGGAGATCGTGCGCTCCCTGGTCTGCGCGCCGAAGGTGCTGCTGCTGGACGAACCGGCAGCCGGCATGAACGAAGGCGAATCGGAGGAGTTGTCGCAGATCATCCGCAATATTCGTGTGGATCATCCGCAGATCGCCATTCTGGTCATTGATCATCATATGGATGTCATTATGAATGTCTGTGACCGGCTGACGGTCATCAACTTCGGCAAACAGCTCGCAACAGGGCTGCCGGAGGAGATCCAGGCGAATGAGGATGTGATCGAAGCATATTTGGGGGCAGGTGATTGACGATGCTGACCATTGAAAATCTGGAATACAGCTATGGAAAAATCAAAGCGCTGAACGGTATCAGCGCAACCGTAAACACTGGCGAGATCGTTTCGATCGTCGGTGCAAACGGTGCAGGCAAATCCACGCTCATGCGCTGCATTGCCGGGCTCTTGAAGCCTAAAAGCGGAGAAATATTGTATGACGGCAAGCCGCTGCCGCACACACCACACGAGGTCGTGGCCAGAGGGATCTCTCTGGTCCCCGAGGGGCGCTGGATATTTCCGAACCTGAGCGTGGAGGAAAATCTGCTCATGGGCGGGTATCTGGTAAAGGATCGCAGCATCGGCATTGCACGCTCCTTTGCAATGTTTCCCCGTCTGGAAGAGCGCCGTCACCAGCGTGCCGGTACGCTTTCCGGCGGCGAACAGCAAATGCTGGCCATTGCCCGCGGGCTGATGTCCGATCCGAAGCTCCTTTTGCTGGATGAGCCGTCGCTCGGTCTGGCTCCACTCATCGTCAATGAGGTTATCAACATCATTCAGCAGATCAATAAAGAAGGCATTGCGGTGTTGCTGGTGGAACAGAATGCGCGCAAAGCCTTAAAAATCGCGGATCATGCATGCGTCATTCAGCAGGGCCGCATCGTGCGGTATGGCACGGGTGCAGAAATTTTGCAGGAAGAGAACTTCCTGTCATCGTATCTTGGGAACAGTAAACAGGTAAAACAGGAGGATTGATTCTATGAAAGACTATCTGGGTATCAGCGGCAAGGCCGCTATCGTGACCGGCTCCGGCCGCGGCATTGGCCAGGGAATTGCCGAAGCGCTGGCGGAGTATGGCGTGCGCGTGATGGTATGTGACATCAATGACGAAAACGGCGAAGCAGTCGCTGCGGGCATCCGCGCCAAAGGCGGCACGGCAGAATATTGCCACTGTGACATTATGCAGACAGAACAGATCAACGCTCTCATCGCCCGCACGGTCGAGGTGTTTGGCACGGTCGATTTTCTGATCAACAACGGCGGAGGCGGTGAAGCCCCGCGCGACTTCTTTGATTTGGACGATGCGAGATTTGACCACTATGTGCGGCTGAACCTATACAGCGCATTTGCGGCCATCCGCGCGGCATTCCCCTATATGCGTAAGCAGAACAGCGGGCGCATCGTAAACATCAGCTCCGGCTATGCGCTGTGCGGCGGTGAGCAGTGTGCGCACTATGCTTCCGCGAAGGCCGGCGTGATCGGTCTGACGACCTCCATTGCCAGAGAGGCCGCTCCGTTCAACATCAACTGCAACGTCATCGTGGTGCCCACAACGGACACTCCGGGTCTGCATGAATGCGACGGCGAATTTGTGGACGATGAACTGCCGCTCATCCCGAAGGGGCGCATTGCAAAGCCGCTTGACATTGCAAACGCAGTGCTGTATCTGGTCTCTGAGGCTTCGGACTATGTGACAGGTCAGATCCTCGCGCCGAACGGCGGCAGAAGAATGCTGGTATGAGTGAAGAAAAAAAGGTCGTGCGGCCCGTTTCGTGGCCGCAGAACGCAAAGTGCGCGTTTTCGCTTTCATTTGATTTGGACGGCGATACGATTTGGCGCAATAAAACCGTAAAGCTGCCGAACGGAAGTCAATACATCAAAGGACGCTCCATCGGTCTGTTCGGTCCGGAGCGCGGCGTCGCACGCATTCTGGATATTCTTCGGAATTATGATCTGAAGGCGACTTGGTTCGTGCCGACTGACATGATGCAGGAGCATCCGGATGTGATCGAGATGATCCGGAAAGAAGGGCACGAATTCGCGCATCACGGCCTTGACCATACCGGTCGTTACGGTGAAACATTTGACCAGCAGTGTGCACGCATTGGTCTTTCACAGGAGCTTTTCAAAAAATACACCGGTGACATCGCGCGCGGTATGCGCCCGACGGGAATGCTGCTGCCGCAGACGGAGCGCTGGCTGTATGAATCGGCTGGCTTTGTCTATTCCAGCGCCGGAACAAGCGGCGAGGGAGACGGCTGGTACTATGTGAACGGCACGGCAACGTGCGGCGTGAATGTTCCGTGCCGGGATGAGCAGATGGATGACTATGTGCAAACGGTACTGCACAACTATCCAGCTGTTCTGGAGGGAATGCCGCGGCCCGCAGGCTATGATGTGGTATACCGCAACTGGGTGCGTGAGATCGAAGGCATGGCCCGCTTTGGACGAATGGGCGCTTCGGCTTTTCATCCGCAGATCGCGGGAACGGCCGGCCGGTCCGTCATGTTGGAGCGCTTTTGCGCATATTTGGCAGAAAACCGGGAGGTCTGGTGCAGTACATGTCTGGACATCGCGCAGCACTTTTTGGCAGCACAGGAGGTCACAGCATGTTGAGCAGAACATTTCTCTGGCCGCAGGGCTATACAAGTGCAGCCATGATCTCCGTCAATCTGGACGCGGAGTTTTATGGGCGCATTTTTTACCCGGGCATCGACGTATCCGAAGGCGACATCCAGCGGCTCGGCTGGACAGGGATGGAATATGGTCTGCCGCATCTGCTGGATTGTTTCCGGGAGCACGGCGTGAAGGGCACATTCTTCATTCCCGGGCGCGTTGCGGAGCTGTATCCGGATGCTGTACGCGCCATTGCGGATGCCGGTCACGAGCTGGGCTGCCACGGATATGAACACGAGATCCTGGCGCATTTCACGCCGGAAGAGCAGTTGGAGCTGCTGAAAAAAGCAAAGGCGGCCATTGAGAAGGCTGCGGGGCGCGCCGTAACAGGCTTCCGCATGCCGGAAGGTGAGATCACAGAACAGACACTTGTGGCAGCAAAGGAAGCGGGCTTTGCCTATTCCAGCTCCCTGTCCAACACGGATGTTCCCTACATCCGTCAGCCGGCGGGGCTGCCGGAGCTTCCTATCTCGTGGACGCTGTTTGACCTTCCGTACTTCACCTTTGCGTTTGATCCCCCCATTCCGCCAGGCTCGGCTCGCAGCGCCGGAATGGATCAGGTGCTGGATAACTGGCTGTGTGAGCTGACGGGTACGCGCCGTTGGGGCGCCCTGTTCAGCCTGCAGCTCGACCCACAGGCCACCGGCGAGCAGGGAAGGCTGTTCATGCTCGAACGTGTGCTGGATGAACTTCAAAAGGCCGGCGACGTATGGCTGGCCACAGGCACTGAGCTTGCTGCGTGGACGCAGAAAATGCAATAAAACAATCATAAAGGAGAAGCAAACTATGTCGGAAACCATGCTCAACACGCTGGCGCAGGACTATCTGGATCTGACGCTTTCCAAAAGCCGTTATGATGAGATCGACATCCAGTGGTTTACCGAGTCGCCATTTTGGCGCAGAACAAGTATGCGCTACTCCCGTGAGTATAAGATCCTGCCGGACTACGAGATCGGTGATCTGAAGCACGGCAAATCCCTGCGTGACATTCTGGACGAATCGGAGAACCTCATTGGTCTGTTGAAAGCCTATCGTGCCACGGCGCAGGAGCAAGAGCTTGCGCGTATCGACTACATTATCGATCATGTGACGAGCGTGCATGTGCGTGCGCAGCTGCTTTCAGGGCAAACAATGTCCTACGACGAAATGACAGACGGACTGTATGGTCTGGTCGCACCAGAATACGATCCGAAGCCCATGCAGGATCTGCTGTCCGATTTGCAGCAGGTGCTGCCCGGCAGCGGCAGCGTACAAGAGAAGATCGCCGCATTTCGCAGCCGCATCACCGTGCCCACAGAACATCTTTTGCAGGTACTCACCGGAGCAACACAGTTTTTCCATGATGAAACGGTACGGCATATGCACGTGACCGGCAACAGTATGCCGCGCGTGCGCGTGCGTGCGCTGGCCGATCCGCGTTCGGACTTTTTGTCCATTCTGTTCGGTTATGATTACAACCATTTGGAATATGAACGCAACTTCAACACGCTTGTGCGCTGGAGCACCGACAAGATCGTCGAGTGCATCGGTCATGAAATGGAGCCCGGTCATCTGACATATTATGAAAAGCGGACGCAGGCCATGATCGACACCTGCTGGCCGGAGATGGCTGTGGTGTCGCAATATTCGCCGTCGTCGGCGTTTACGGAAGGCTCCGCACGCGTCATCATCGACACCTGTTTTGAAAACAGCATGGCGAAAAAAATCGACTTTGAGCGTGCGTACATTTTTGAGCCAGCAGGGTTGGATGTGCAGCTGCTGGAGCTCATGCCCCTGTGGCATCGCTACATGGAAACAGCCGGCTATGCCAAGCTGGAAGCAACGCGGCAGTTGTGGAATAACGTCTGGACGGCCAAGCAGGCTGCGGCAGAGCTGCGCAGCTGTGGCGCGCTTGCGCCGGATGCATCAGATGACGATGCATTGCATCTGGCGGGCGATGATGGTCACTTTGTAGCGCACGATTATGCACGGGATGTTATTCGTGACTACTTCGCACGCCATTGCAAGACGGTGCAGGAAGAGTGGAATTTGTATGAGCGCCTGTGTAGCGCACATATGTCCATGCGTAGGATGAAGGAACAGCCCGATGTTGTACAAGTATAATTTTTTCCGCGATAGAGGGTGACATATATGATATATGAAATCAACCGTCTGTCTGCGGCCGCTGTTGTGCCGGTTGTGGTATTGGATGATGCGAAAGACGCGGTCGCGACGGCAAAGGCTTTGCTTGCCGGCGGTGTGGATGTGATGGAAATTACGTTCCGCACAGCAGCGGCAGCAGACTCGATCAAAGCCGTCGCGGAAAATTGCCGCGATATGTTAGTAGGCGCGGGCACGGTCATTACACTCGAACAGTGCAAACAGGCGGTCGAGTGCGGCGCAAAGTTTATCGTTTCGCCTGGCTTTGACGAAGAGGTCGTCCGCTGGTGCGTAGAGAACGGCATTGCCGTCACACCCGGCTGCGTGACCCCGAGCGAGATCATGGCAGCGATGAAGCTGGGCTTGACCGTGGTCAAGTTCTTCCCGGCTGGCGTATATGGCGGTCTTTCTGCCATGAAGGCGCTCTCAGGTCCGTTCGGCGGGATCAAATTCATCCCGACCGGCGGCGTGAATGGTCAGAACATCGGCGAGTTCATCGCTGCGCCGTTCATCCACGCGGTCGGCGGCAGTTGGGTCTGCCCGAAGGCGGACATTGCAGCCGGCAATTTTGAGAAGATCACGGAGCTTTGCAAACAGGCAAGAAGCGCTGCGTTCGGCTTTGAAGTGGCGCACATCGGCCTGAACTGCGAAGATGCCGAAGCGGCGTCCGCCGTCTGCGAGAAGCTGAACGAGGCGTTTGCGCTCACCGTCAAGGATGGCAATTCTTCGATGTTTGCATCCGGCGGCATCGAGGTCATGAAGTCCATGTACCTTGGGAAGAATGGACACATCGCCATTCGCACAAATTCTGTTCCGCTGGCAATTGCGGAGCTTGCAAAGAAAGGCTTTGTGTGTGACATGACGACTGCCAAGTATAAGGGTGGACGGATGGTCGCTGTGTACCTGAAAGATGAAATCGGCGGCTTTGCTGTGCATCTGCTGCAAAAGTGAGGAGGAGCAATCATGAAAATTTTGACATTTGGTGAGATCATGCTCCGCCTGAAAGCGCCGGGACATGAGCGCTTTTTCCAGAGTCCGATGCTGGAGGCAACCTTCGGCGGCGGTGAAGCTAACGTGGCGGTGAGCCTTGCAAACTACGGCATGGACGCAGAATTTTTGACCGTTTTGCCCAATAACGACATTGCAGAATGCTGCATCCGCGAGCTGCGCTACTTTGGCGTCGATACAAAAAAGATCGTCCGCGGTGACGGACGGATGGGCATCTATTATCTCGAGGGTGGCGCAAACCAGCTGCCGAGCAAGGTCGTCTACGACCGCGCGTATTCCTCGATCGCGCTGGCAAAGCCCGGTGATATCGACTGGGACAAAGCCTTCGAGGGTGTGGCTTGGTTCCATATCACGGGTATTACGCCTGCGATTTCCGAAAGCGCGATGGAGCTGTCTCTTGAATCCGTCCAGGAAGCAAAGAAGCGGAACATCACCGTTTCCTGCGACCTCAACTACCGCAAGAACCTCTGGAAATACGGCAAGAAAGCCAGCGAGGTTATGCGCGAGCTTGCCAAGTACGTCGATGTGGCAATTGCCAACGAAGAGGACGTGCAGAAGTCGCTGGAAATTACCGTCGATGTGAACGTGGAGTCCGGCGAGCTGGATCGTGAGAAGTACCGCGTGCTCGGCAATAAGGTCCTGGAAAGCTATCCGAACATGAAGTGCATCGCCATCACGCTGCGTGAGAGCCACAGTGCGGACTGGAACGGCTGGGCGGCGTGCCTGAACGACGGCAAGGACTTCTATGTGTCCAAAAAGTACGAAATTCGGGATATTATCGACCGTGTGGGCGGCGGCGACAGCTTCGCGGGCGGCTTGATCTATGGCTTGAACAACTATGAGGACAAGCAGTCTGCGCTCGAATTTGCAGTTGCAGCCAGCTGTCTCAAGCACAGCGTCATCGGCGACTTTAACCGTGTCAGCGTTTCCGACGTGGAAAAGCTCATGGGCGGCGACGGCACAGGCAGAGTGCAGAGATAGGTTCCTTTTGATCGTGCAATCTCTCTAAAAGAGCTGATCCATTTGAACTCATCTCGGAAAAAGGTACTCGGATGCGTCATTGAAAAACGTTTGTTCCAGTGTTATCATGGAACTGCGGTGGGAAATCCTGCCGACAACAGAATATTCCGAAGCGCACTATAAAACGTAATGAAGGAGCGCTGCGACCGAGAATGGCCGCAGCGCTCCTTTTGGTGCTCTTTAGGAGAAATACGGGGGTGGGATCACAATTCCAAACAACTGAATAGCCAGCAACGTGGACAACACCGCAGATTGGCTCCCGTCAAGATTTGGACTTGTTGACAAAAGCAAAAATTCTGCTGATACTAATATTTTTTTAAAAAGATATTAGTATTATTCCTCTATCTCACAGGCGAAAAAAGCCCTGATAGCAACACTCAGTGTTTTAGAAGCAGAGCAGTCTGCAAAATACAGCTGGCGGGGGCGGCAAATGCTGCAACACATTCATCAGCATTATCAGATCGAGATTGATCTGAATGGGCTTATCAGTAATTTATGTATCTTTACTTAATATATCTTTATTTTATTGCATTGGACGCAAAATATCTTTCGTATTTCCCCTCAGATGAATGCAGCAAACAGGCTTTCGTTTATTGCCATATTTCAGTGACTCTGTTATATTGTAAAATAGTTGATTTTATCGTAAAAAACATGGGGGGGTGGAAACGACATGTCAAACATTCAGCAAATGCATCAGCTTTACGGCAGGCTCTACGACGCGCTCACGCAAATCCGAAACACTTATTCGCAGGACGCTGTTTCGTTTACTGCGATGGAAGGCTGCAAATACAAAAGCTCCAAGGACACAGTCGGAAAGGACTTCCGTCTGATGCTGGTCGGTCGCGCTGTAAACGGCTGGGATGAATATCGCGGCACAGGTGCAAATACGAAGGAACGCTTTATAACGTCATCCCTTCAGAATCTTCTGAACGACCCTGCCGCGCTGACGCACGGGAAAGACCGCTTTGAATGGATTGCAGTTGATGAGGAACATAATATCGCACGGAACTGTGTGCGCGAAGGAATCGACAAAGAGCCGTGTGCGGTTGGAGACTACTGCCTTTCCAGACCATTCTGGGGTTACAGCAAGGAAATCTGGGATACACTGTACGGCGCTGTGACCAGTTGGCGGGAGCGTTGGTATCAGAAAATTGTCTGGACAAACCTCTACAAAATCGCGCCGCGCAAGGGCGGAAATCCGAGCGAAGCGTGGCAGAAGATGCAGCGGGAAGTTTGCGTCGAACTGCTCCATGCCGAGATTGAATTTTTTAATCCGACGCATATTTTATTCGTGACCGGTACAGATTGGTTTCAGCCGTTTCGCGGCATATTTCAGGAGGTCAAAGAGCGTGGCGTGAACCATCCGTCCAAAAAAGATGCGAACACAGTCTATGCAGAGCTGCTTGCCGCATATACAACACAGGCCGGGACGCACTGCAAGGTCGTTGTTGCCTGCCGCCCGGAAATGCGGGAGAAGCAGGCGTATGTCGCACAGGTCAGCCAATTCTTGAGATAAGCAGCAGTGTACCCCGCCGCACAAAAAAGTTCGGCGGGGTACTGTTTTGAAAAAGGGATTTTGCGTTTTGTCGCGAATACTGTAGAAAGTCAAAAAGAAATGAGGGATGCGGTATGATGCGGTTTGTCCGTGAAGTTCTGATTCAATCACTCGTCGTAATTGTGGTGATGTATCTCGTCCAAATTATAAAATACTGGGCAGTAGAGAACCGCCAGCGGAGCTTCTGTTTTATAATTATCTGCTGCTGCAACGCACATGGACATGCCGCCGCGGCATAGAGCAAAACATCTATGTCTGGACGCTTCATGGGTTTCATTCCTTCGCCGCCTTGGAGCGGTACATTGTATGTGAGGACTCGATTAATAGACTATTTGTATTTGTGAAGGAGCACAAGCACTATCGAAAAGCCGATTACAGGTTCTTTTTTCAAGATGAATTTGGAAAGAAGACCTATACAGACATAGCCGGCTTCATGAATACATTTGATGACCTATTGGGCAAATCGGGAAAATGGCCGTATTATCACTACCATTTTGAAATACGCGGTTTGTGCGAGTTGGAGTTTGATGGAAAGCTATATTGTTCCATACTTGGCTCTCTTGATGATTTAGACGTTGAACTTGAGATACTTACAATAAACTATTGGGACCGCGTGTATGACCTCTTGCAAAATAAAGATGAGGGAATTGCTAAAACTGGATTTGCATCCTTCGACGGCAAGAGTTATATTTTTACAATTCGTGTAAATTCGAGCGAAGCGAGCTGGGAATTGTATGATGAAAATCTGCGGGCGTATTCTCTCGAATTTCACAGTTTTTCCGAGCAATGGCCAACGGCAGGTTAGGGTGATTTCTACTCTCTCATGACTTGACTATCGGCAAAGTCCAAGCTACAATCCATGTCGGCTCCGTTTGGAATCCCCCCCGAATTTGCCCAACTCCCCTGACCCAGATTGTGACCCAAGTGTGCGCGAAAGCGTGTGGGCGCAGTGGACAAATCGCTGTGAAATTCCGTATTTTTTGTTGACGGAACGGACGTATTATACTCAAAATCGCCAGAAATCACGAACCGATAGCAGCTGGCAGTCATGAGGTCAGCGGTTCGATCCCGCTTATCTCCACCAAAAAGGCTTGTTTTCTGACGAAAACAAGCCTTTTTCATAACTTTTCTGATGTTTTTGACATATCGCCGTTATTTTGCGCCCCCAGCGGTTGTACCCACGTCAGCCATACCCCCGCAAAAATTGAATAAAAAGTTCGTAAAGAGCTGCCAAATTGGACATTTATGTGAAAACGTGAATGTCCATTTTTTATTGCAAAAATTCCGCATATCGAGGTGATTTTCATGCAAACGCAAGTCAATTTCTCCTACTTTTATGGTGAAGAATCCGAACAGTTCAGCTACTTCCGGATTCCAAGATTGTTGGTGCGCAGCAAGAAGTTCAAGACGCTCTCCACCGAAGCGAAGCTGCTGTATGGCCTGATGCTCGACCGCATGGGGCTATCTGCCAAGCACGGGTGGTATGACGAGTTAGGGCGCGTCTATATCTACTACACCCTCGACGAGATACAAACCGACCTCATGTGCGGACACAACAAGGCGGTTCGGCTGCTGGCCGAGCTGGACACTGGCAAGGACGGGTTCGGCCTGATCGAGCGCGTGAAGCAAGGGCAAGGCCGTCCAGCAAAGATTTACGTCAAAAAATTCACCACGACCGATGTACCGGAAACTCCCCTTTCTGCGCCTGTTTCAGACTTCCCGGATTCGGAAATCCAGACTTCCCAAAATCAAACTTCCAGACTTCCGCTTTTGGGAAGTCAAGACTTCCCAAAACGGGAAGCAAGTTATTTAGATAATATCTATCCTGAGTTTAGCTATCCTGATCCATCTATCTATCCGGCGCAAGCGCCGCCGGATGGATACGACCGATTCGGTTGCAGAAAGCAGCTCTATGAAAAGCTGGACTACGAAATTCTGATTACCGAGTACAGCGAAACATCTGTCAAATCCATCATCGAGCTGCTGACCGATACGCTCTGCACAGCAAAGTCGAGCGTTCGTATCGGCGGCGAGGAAATTCCCATTGCCGCTATCCGGGAACGCCTTGGTCAGCTTGACCGTTTCCATATCACCTATGTGCTGGACTGTATGCAGAAAACCAACACACCCATTCGTAACATTCGCGCATATCTGCTTGCCGCTCTGTATCAGGCGCCGACCACGATAGATTCTTACTATCGCGCCGCCGTCCGAGCGGATTGCGGTCGGTAAATCTGCGCGTTGTTTTTTTGCGTCCCAACTTGGGGCGCATTTTTTATACCCATTTTTCGATGAAGGAGGAATACAATGCCCGAAGAAAAAGCAACCCTCAGCAAACAGCCAGCGCCGGAAAAGAAACCTGATGCTGCAAAGCTGCCAAACGCACCGCCCAAAACAGAGAAACCGTCGGATAAAAACGACGGCATAAAGCCCGCTTCTGCGGCTGAAACCAAAAAGCCAGAGGATAAGACCGGCACAGTCAAACTGCCGCCCGCAGAAGTCGGAAAAGCAGATGCATCCGGCAAGGACAGCCGCAAGACCACTGTTCCGACAGGTGATGTAAAAAAGCCCGAAGCGTCGGTCAAATCGCCGTCAGCACCCACCGAAGAGAAAAAGCCGAACGCACCAGCGAACACTCCCGGCAAAATTGGCGGCAAGGATACCGCTCCTGTGAGCAACGCAGAAAAGCCCGGCGCGGCAGTCAAGCCGCCGGAGAAACCCGCTGCAAAGGTCATTCCTGAAGATAGCCCCAAAAAGCCAGAAGGAAAAAACGGCGCGGCCATCCCGCCAGCATCGACCGAAGCGAAAAAGCCGGACGCACCAGCAAACGCCCCCGGCAAGATCAGCGGCAAGGATACCGCTCCTGTGAGCAGCGCAGAAAAGCCCGGCGCGGCAATCAAGCCGCCCGCAAAGGCTGCCGACGAGAAAAAGCCGCCGCTGAATAAGCCAGTGCCGCCGCCTGCGCAGAAAACAGAACCGTCCGCAAAAATTATGCTGGGCGGAAAGCTGCATGACCCCATCACGCCGCCGAAAGCCGCAGACCCGCCGAAAGGTCTTGGTGAGCAGAAGGGTGTGCGCGTGACGCAGATTTTCAAGGACCGTCTGGATTACCCGGATGAAAAAGCACTGAACAGTCTGCCTATTCCGAAGGAGGGCGAAGGCTTTTCCATGCGCCTGCATCCGGCCTATTTCTATCAGTTCCTCGATCATCCGTTTTCGGTTAACCGCGAGGTCAAGGACTACATCGAACTGTACGAATCCATCCGCGACAACGGCATCAATGAACCGGTCAAAGCAAGGCCGCGCGAGAAAGGCGGCTTGGAACTGATCTCCGGCCACCGCCGACACGACATTGCAAGTCGCCTGAATTATCCTGTGCCGGTCATTATCGCGCAGGTGGACGACGATACTGCGCGTGTTGAAGTCGTTGACGGCAATCTGCACCGCATGGACATTCCAACGTCCGAGCTTGCCCGCGCCGCGAAAATGAAGATGGAAGCCCTTGCACGAAAAGCCGGACGGCGCAGCAAAATGGAGCAGCTTACAAGCCCGGAACCGAAGAAGCGCACCGACCAGATCGTTGCGGAGGATATGGGTATCAGCCGCAATCAGGTCAACCGACTTGTCAAAATCAATGACCTTGTTCCAGAACTGAAACAGCAGGTGGATGATAAAAAGCTGCCGTTTAACACGGCGGTCGAGCTTGCTTATCTGAAACCGGACGAGCAAACAAAGGTCGTTGACGTTATGAAGAAAGAGCAGATCGTTCCCTCTATGGCACAGGCCACCGCACTAAAGGAAGCCAGCCGCCATGCAGACACGATGCAGAAAAACCTGCCCTCTCTGGCCCCCGCGCACAAGGTCGATGAGAACAAGATCACGTCCATTATCAAGCCGAAGAAAGCCCCGGAATTGAAGGTCACATTTACCGGCACAGAGCTGAAGGACTTCTTTCCCGGCGAAATGCCGAGCGTCGCGGAAGTCAAGCGCGTAGTTTTCGATGCACTGAAAATCCGGGAGGAAGCCTATAAGCGTCAGGCAAAACGGCAGGCCGCAAAGGACGCGATCAAATCGCCCGAACACTGATATGCACCACAGAGCATTACTGCACCGTCTGGTGGTGCCGCCCTGACAATCTAAAATTATGGAGGTTCACATGAACTATCATCCAAAACACAAATCCAACTCGCGCACCGCCATTTGGATCGGTGCTGGTGTCCTCACCGCCGTTGCCATCGGCGCGATCATTTTTATCATCGTCACGCTCCGCAGCGCACCCATGAGCAAGGAAGAAACGCGTGCCAAAGCGGGCATTGTCTATGATTCCGCTGCCGTAGAGGGTGGCTGGGACAACCTCTCGCCGGAGGAAATTGCGGAGAAGCTGAATGAAAAGGTATCTCCATGCAAATCTGCCGAAAGGAACAAAGACCTTGCCTATTGCGGAATGGGAACAGGAATATGCTGACCTCAAAACACAGAGGGACAGCGATTATACCAAACTGAAAGAGACCCGCGCCGAGGTTGCCGAGCTTCAAAAAATCCGCAAATGCGTGGATATTGCACTCCGCGCCGACCAACCGGAGCAGAGCCGCGCCAAGCGACACGAACAGGAGCGATAAGGAAAAAAGGACGGGCAAGCCATTTTGCTTGTCCGCCCTAAATGCTTTCTGATAAACTGGAATTTGTCACTCAATGCTGTTTAATCCCTTATACAGATCATTGAAGGATTTTCCACGTCTGCATCTTCCATAGGAGAACTCTTTATCCTCTCCAAATTCAAGAAGAAAGCATTTTGTTAATTCTTCAACGGTTTGTTCAAGGGCTGTGAAAAATTGCTGATAAGCGAAACCACTTGCGGCTGATCCTTCCTCAAAACAATTTGTTATTAGCGATTCAGTTACTTGATCCAGAGGATACATTTTGATATGCATCAACTCGTGAACAATTACTTCTTCAAGATTCTCTTGTTTAGGATTTACTATATTTAGAAGCAGAATCGCTTTTCTGTCGTCACAGTCAATTTTGAAATCGCCGGTCTTTGACCATGTTAGGTCTTCAACAAATTCAAGTCGAATATCCCAAGCGGGTGTAATTCTGAGTTTCCTGATATATTTCTCAAACAGCGTAATCAGATTTTGCTTGTCCATCTTTTCCCTCCACAAATACCGATTTGTCGATTTCATTATACTCAAAACCTATGAACAATTCAACCACAGAAAGAGAGGTATCAGCCATGTATTACACCCAAGAACAGATAGACCGCGCCAACCAAGCCGACCTTGTTTCTTTCCTGCAATCACAGGGCGAGCAGCTTACCCGTGCCGGAAATGAATACCGCTGGAAGCGGCACGACAGCCTAACAATCCGGGGAAACAAGTGGTACAGGCACAGCCAGAGCAAAGGCGGCGGCCCCGTTGATTTTGTCATGGAGTTTTTCAGCAAGAGCTTTACCGAAGCTGTTGAACTTCTCACAGGCGAGAAAGGAGCCGCCCTACCGCCGGACAGACCAAGCCCCGCGCCCCTCTCTGACTTCCGACTGCCGCCCCACAATCCCGACAACCGCATAGCGAGGAACTACCTCACAGCCGCCCGCCGCATTGATGAAGATGTGACGGGCTTTTTCTTTTCCACCGGCGATATTTACGAGGAAGCCGCCCACCATAACGCCGTATTCGTCGGCAGAGATGAAAGCGGCATACCGCGATACGCCCATCAGCGCGGCACAGCCGGGAGTTTTCGGCTTGATGTGAAAGGCAGCGACAAAGCCTTTAACTTCTGCTACCGTGGCGAGGGCGAAAGGTTGTTTGTCTTTGAAGCCCCGATAGACCTCTTATCTTTCCTCTGTCTGTTCAAAAAGGACTGGCAGAAGCAAAGCTATCTGGCGTTGGGCGGCGTGGGAGAAAAAGCCCTGTTGCGCTTTCTCTCTGACCGTCCGAACATCAAGACCGTTTTTCTCTGCCTTGACAGCGACGAAGCCGGAAACGACGCTTGCAGCCGCCTTGCAGAGCTTGTGCCGGAGGGCTTGACCGTTCATCGGCTTATCCCTCTTTTCAAGGACTGGAACGAGGTATTGCAGCACCGGGCAGAAATCACAGACGGGAAGTATTTGCGGGAAGCAATCTACGGCTTGAAAGAGCCGCCGCAGGAAGAAACCGTTGAGATTATCCGCATGAGCGAGGTTGACACACAGACCGTTGAATGGCTATGGAAGCCGTATATTCCCTTTGGGAAAGTAACCATTGTGCAGGGCAATCCCGGCGAGGGCAAGACCACTTTTGCCCTACGCCTTGCCGCCGCCT
>OGNC01000825.1_pt1 | contig 17332 bp, 8 predicted proteins | sample 1573311 | NCBI WGS metagenome assembly OGNC01 (sample SAMEA2581889, study PRJEB24529) | metagenome | biome: Human gut stool | place: China | collected 2011
TAATAACCCTCTTCGGCTATACGTTTCGGCTGCTATTACCCGCAAGCAGCCGAAACGTATAGCCGAAGAGGGTTATTATGCAAGTATGCTGTGCTTATTGGGCGATCAGGCTTTGCAGGAAGAAAAAGTACTTTACTTATAATTAGAATTTGAAATAAAACAGTACTATTAAAATAAAATTTATTATATTTACAAATCGTATTGTATGTCTTACTAAATATGAGTAAAGTTCTGTTAAAAATATATTTAATATTCTTCTTTGTCGGAATGGCTCATTCCATTCGAAGCCAATCCCCTTACTATTATTATAAACAGCTTGGAATTAAAGAAGGACTTTCGCAGTCAAGAGTACAATGTATCTTGAATGATCATAGAGGCTATTTATGGATTGGTACAGAGTCTGGTTTGAATTGTTACGATCGCGATCATTTGAAACACTATTTGCATCGGCCGGAGGACGAAAGTACATTGCCCTCAGATAATATAATTTTTATAGCGGAAGATTCTTTGCATAATTTGTGGGTAGCCACAACAGTTGGTATTTGTCTTTATAATAGAGGCCATGATAACTTTAAAACTTTATCAAGTAATGGTAAACCTATTTATGTTGCTTCCAGTTTATTGGTAGAAGGGGGAATTTTGTTGGGTGGGTCAGGTGATATTTATAAATATACTTATGCCACTAATAAACTTGAACCTTTATATTATGCAAAGGATCCTGCTTATTATGTTCCTTTTTGGGAGATGGTGCGTTACGATGACGAACATATCTTGCTTAACTCATGTTGGAATGGCATATATTCTTTCAATATTAAAACCCACGAACTGAAGAAGGTAGATGCTTTTACCGGAAAGAGTTATACTACTATTTTCTTAGATTCCCATAAGCGTCTGTGGGTGAGCGTTTATGGTAGTGGGCTGTACTGCTATCAAGAAGGTAAACTTTTGAAACATTTTACAACATCCAATTCCTCTCTGACGTACGATGTCATTCATGATATTATGGAGAAAGATAATCAGCTTTGGGTGGCAACTGATGGTGGCGGAATTAACATCATTTCCTTGGATGATTTTTCGTTTACCAACATTCAGCAAAAGCAGGATGATGTTCACTCCTTTCCTGCCAATACCATTTATCGGCTTTATTTGGATTCTGCCAATAATATGTGGGCGGGCAGTATCCGCAGAGGGTTGATTGGTATAAGAAATGTATTTGCTTGTTCTTATCAGAATGTTCCTTTTGGCAATTTATATGGGTTGAGCAATCAGACCATCAATAGTTTTTTCCAAGATAGTGATGGAATGGTTTGGGTGGGGACTGATGGCGGTGGAATCAATAGGTTTGATCCGTTAACGGGAACTTTTAAGCATTATCCTTCTACTATGCATGAAAAGGTGGTTTCTATTGTCGAATATACCCCTGATGAATTATTATTTTCCTCTTTCAACGAGGGACTCTTTATTTTTCATAAGCAAACGGGACGGGTACGTCCTTTTGTTCTGGTCGATAAAGAAACAAATGGTCGTGAATGTATTGACGGTTTCTCTGTCAACATCCGACGGGTAACGCCAGACAAGATTCTTTTCAGTGGCCAACATATTTTTATATACGATACTACTCGTCGTAAATTTGAGATTGTAGCCACTATGGGAAGAGAATACGAACGAAATTCGCCCTTGATCATAGCTACTGTGGGTACGAAAACTTATCTTACCGATTTGAAAAATATCTGCGAATATGATTCCTCGGAAGGGATTTTCAGGACGATTTATCAGGGGAAATATATCATTAATGATGCATCGCGTGACCAGGATGGCGTTTTCTGGTTAGCGTCTACCGAAGGCTTGGTACGTTACGATCCACGAACAGGAGAGAGCGAGTTGATCAAGACGAGTTTGTTTCAAGAGGTATCTTCTGTTGTAACTGATAACCAACATCGGATATGGGTAGGAACAAGACGATATTTGTTCGTTTATTCTTCTCTCACTCGGAACTTTGTTACATTGGACGAGGTGGACGGGGTTTTGCCTAACGAATATCTTTTTCAGGCCACTCTTCTTGCTCATAATGGAGATGTTTTTCTAGGTGGTACTATGGGGATGACAGTGATAAATTCTGGCTTTCATTTAGAAACGGAAGAAGATCATACTGTTGAATTACTAGATGTATTACTGAATGGTTTGCCTGTCCCATTATCCGAGAAGCGGGAGAAAGCTATTGAAACTATTCGGGTTCCATGGGACTTTTCCTCTCTGCAACTGAAAGTCCTGTTGAACGAGGGAGATGTGTTTCGTAAAAACTTTTTCCGGTTTAATATTGAAGGAATCGGGCAGGACTTGGCTAATTTCAATTCCAACTCTTTGGTTATTAATTATCTACCGATAGGGGAGTATACAATTACTGCTTCTTATTATACTCGTAATGGGGGGTGGAGTGTGAAACAGCCGATTCTTCATGTCGTGGTTGTTTCCCCTTGGTGGAAGAGCAATTGGTTTTATGCGGGGTTATGTATATTGGTGGGAATAGTAGTTTATGGCATTACTTTCTATTTTTATCGAAAAAAGAAAGCCAAACAGAAGCGGGAGATTCTGCGTCTGAAAAACAAAATGTATGAAGAGAAAATTAATTTCTTAACGAACATCAGTCATGAGCTTCGTACGCCTCTTACGCTGATTTGTGCACCGTTGAAGCGTATTATTAATCATGAATCAGGTAGTGATCGTGAGGTAGAAAAATTGTTAGTCCCAATTTATAAGCAAGCACACCAAATGAAGAACATTATCGACATGGTACTTGACGTGCGGAAACTGGAGGAGGGAAAAGATATGTTACATATCCTGCCCTACTCTCTGAATGAGTGGGTACGGTCTGTCGGAGATAAATTTGCCGATGAATATCGCGTGAAGGGTATTTGGCTGGAATATGAACTGGATGAGCGCATAGGGAAGGTTCCTTTTGATAAGAATAAGTGTGAGTTCGTTCTTTCCAACTTCCTGATGAATGCACTCAAGTTCAGTGAATCAAATACTACTACTACTACGCTAATCACCTGTCTGTTGGAGGGAGAAGGACGGGTACGGGTTTCTGTCAAGGACGAAGGAATGGGGTTGAATATGGTGGATACAGATTCTCTTTTCTCTAGTTTCTATCAAGGGATACATGAGAAGGGAGGGAGTGGTATCGGACTTTCTTATGCGAAGAGCCTTATTGCTCATCATAAGGGAAAAGTGGGTGCTTCGAATACAGAAGGAAAAGGGGCGGTATTCTATTTTGAGTTACCGTTATTGGCGGATACATATGGACGACAGGAACTGTTGCGGGCAGATACGTCTACAGGAGTGGAAGTGAATGAACAAGACAAGATTGATTATACATTCTTAAAGAAATATGCGGTGATGGTGGTAGAAGACACTTCTGAATTACGAAACTATTTGAAAGAAACGTTGAGTAATTATTTTGCTCGTGTATACGTTGCTAAAGATGGTAAAGAAGGGTTGGAGCAGATTAAAGACCGATTGCCTGACATTATCATCAGTGATGTCATGATGCCTCGGATGAATGGGTTTGAACTATGCAAGGAAGTGAAGACTAATTTGAAAATCAGTCATATTCCATTCATTTTATTAACTGCCTATCATAATTCACAAAATATGTACACCGGTTATAAGACTGGGGCGGATGTCTTTTTTCCGAAGCCTTTCGAGATAGATAGCTTGCTGGCGCTAATTCATAACCAACTACGGCAGCGTGAACAGATCAGGATACGCTATAAGGATGACAAATTGTTGACACATAAGGATATGAGTTTCAGTAATGCTGATGAGACTTTTCTGCTGAAGTTGAATACATTGATTGCGGACAACATGAGCAATCCGGAACTGGATGTTGCGTTTTTGGCTACTAATATGTGTATCAGTCGCTCATTGTTGTTTAATAAAGTGAAAACTATCACAGGTATGGGGATTGTAGATTATGTGAATAAGCAGCGTATTGAACGGTCTATCGTGTTGCTTACAACCACCACTATGAATATTACCGAGATTTCTGAAGTAGTTGGCTTCTCCTCCTTGCGTTATTTCAGCAAGGTTTTCAAATCTATAAAAGGAGAGATTCCTTCTGCTTACCGGAAACAGGATAAAGTGGGAGGCGACACCTGTTTGTGATTGATGTTAGAAAACCGATTGTAACAATGAGAGGAATGAAAATCATAAAGTATGTTTATGCTTTCATTCCTCTTCCTTTAAGAAGTCCCTAAAAACTTAGTTCTACCTTAATCAGAAAAACTATTTATTCAGTTTGCTAACCTTTACCCAATCTATTTCCATAATGGCAGGTAGATCGGTGTCATCAATAGGACCTGCCCATGAATCTGCGTTTCCTCCAAGTCCCATATTCAGAATGATATAGAAAGAAGAATCTTTGGTGAACGGCCATTGTTTCATTTCTTCTTCATTTGCCAGCTTGAGGTTCTCATAAGAGAAAGTCTTTTGGTCATTGACAAAGAACGTTATTTTATCTTCTGTCCATTCTACGGCATAGATATTCCAGTCCTCGTAGCTGCATGTTACCGATGTCGAGTTGATAGGATCTTTGATGTTCAAGTCGTAGGTATAGTGGGTATGCACTGTCTGATAAATCACATCTTCTTGCCGGATATGCTCCATTATGTCAATCTCACCGCCATTCGGCCAACTACTGTATAAGGGAGCAGACTTTTGAGGCATCAGCCAGATAGCAGGAAAGGCTCCGTCAGGATGTCTGGGGATTCTCGCTCTGACTTCAACACGCCCGAAGGTGAAGTCTACCTTACCTATTGACTCGATACCGCCGGCACGATATTCATTACCTATTTTTTCTGCCTTTAGTATCAGTTTGCCATCTTCTACATATGCTTGGTCGTAGCTTTCGGACATCTCGTCGCACCAGTCTGATGTTGATTTTTGACAGAGTACCCAGCTGTTGGGGTTGGGAATGCCATTTACGTTGAAATCGTCTATAAAGATAATGTCTTTCAACGTTTCGTCATACTTCGGTAGTACGATGGTATAAGTAATCGACTGATTGTTCGCGGTGGTGACAGTCACCTTTTGCTCTTTCTGCCAGTTTTGTATAAAGGTAGCGGGGTCTGGTGAAATGCTCGCTCCGTCCATCAATGTATAATCCACGCCGGTGATGACATTCGCATTTTCGATGGTTCCGATTTCTATCTTGTGGGTGGTCTGGTCTATCTTTCCGTGATAATAGGAGGTAGTACCCGTTTGTACATTATTCACTGCTACGGCAAAAGCTGTAAGCGGATAGTTAGTCTTTTTTTGAGTGACGTACTTCGTTTCATCGTCCAGACAAGCAAAACAGGAAATACCGATGAATGTCAGGCTCAATATAAATAATAATTTTTTTTTCATCATACTCTTTTGGTTTTATGTATTATGAGTTTAATAAGCACTTACCCGAATTGTTGTTGGCAAGCGGGCAAGCACTTTTTGACTAAAGAATCAGTCTCCCCAGTTTAACGGAGCCACATATTCCCATTTAGTAAATACGAGACTGCCACTTGTTGCTCTGACAAGGAAAGTTCCGCCGGAGCTAAGTTGCGAGAATGGCACTTTCCACGTGTCGCCTGTTCCGTCTGCATCGCTCACACCATCGCTGGTTGCTTTGGCGATTATCTTATTGTTCAGTATCCATTCGGTGTAGAGCCAGCTGCCGGTAGGTGTTACGCTCTCTTGGAGTTCAAACGACAGTACATTGGGTTGACTGGAATCTACAGTGTGGCGGCAATCAGATCTATCATCGAACACATCACTACACCAAGGTCTCGTACTTAGGAGGGTTATATTGTCACTGACATGGAAACGAAGTTCCACATCTCCCCACATAAAGAAGAGTTCGAAGTTGGCATTGAAAGGTTCGAAGTAGAAGTTGTAACGTCCGGGCATCAAGCTGCCGGGACCATATTGAGTACCTAACGTAACATCCATGTTGTGTACCTCAGGACGTTTGGGATTGGCCTGCTTGAACTTCACGGTCTTGGTCAGCGGTGTAGCGCCTTCGGCGGCTTTGGTTGCCAGTATGATTGTTCCCGTACGAACGCTGGACCCCGTATGTTCGGATACTTTGATTACCAGTTCTTCAGAACCGGAGAAAGAAGTTTTCTCGAAATCGTACCATGTATCGTCCAGTTCATTCTCTTTATAAACAGTCCATTCTGCATTGGATTCTATGGAGATTTTGAGCTCCTGCTCTTGCTCATAGATGGTAAACCACTTACCGTTCACTGGTGTTTCCGGTGTCAGCAGCACGCCGTCTTGTGTGCATTTCACTTCCATGGCAACTTTTCCGTGGCGGTCGTAAATGGTTACTACACCCGTTCTCATTTCACCTGTGTTGGGGGTAGCTTCTACTGTAATCTGTCCGTTTTGCTCGCCTTCAATCTTCCCGTCGTTACCTCGGATAGAAAGCCAGATGTCACCTTCTGTCACCTTAGCACTCCACTTCTGGTTACTGAGCACATTGAATGTCATAGCATCGCCTTCTTGGTTAATCATCTCTACGTCCTCTACATTCAGATAGGCAGTACCTTTCTGAGTGAGTACAAAGCGTTTGCCTGTCCAATAGTCACTCTTGATGTGAATGGTATCTATACGGTCGTCCAGTGCGGTATTCTCTTTGCAGGCAACAGTTACAGTATAGGTCTTACCAGCTTCACCCGTTGAGGGTGAAAGGGTATACCAGTCATATTTTCCGAAGACTTCCCATGAGTCAGTAGACTTGACTTCGAAAGAGAAAGGCTCCGGGTTGGAGGCTTGGATCACGTAAGAGTCTTCTACTCTATAACGCAAGTCGACCCACTTCTCTGCTTTGTCCTCTTCGCAGCTCTGCAACAGTAAACCAGTTGTAGGCAATGTCAAAAGCGGTAAAGCCCAGTATATTGCTTTATGTATAATTGATTTCATATTTACTTTATGTTTTTAGTATTATTCATAAGACTCAAAGTTGATAGATTTGAATGTCATTGTACAAATCTGGTCTGTTTCACTTTCAAATCCGAAGTAGAACTGTTGTCCACGGAAATTCGGATTGACCGCATAAATGTCCGTCTTATTTTTCATCCGTGCTACCTCTTGTTCGTTGACGTAAAGTATTAGACATATTTTGCCTTCATTTTCCGGATCGTCTTTGGCTTCAATGGAAATAGATTTAACGTCATTGATGTTTATATTAAAGTTTTGTAGTCTAAAGTAAGCTCCGTCCCATGCATCAATGTTTGAAGTCATCTCTGAACTTTCCGGTCTCAACCAGGCTTTGATATAACCGGAGCCATCTCCCCAAGTCCATGTATCTCCGTTAAGTTCGATTGCTCCATTACTGTCCGGTATATCCACTTTGTCAAACTCCCAAGCAACTTTTCCTTTTCTGAATCCAAAATTGGATACAAATCTGGCTGCGCCTTTACTTTGGATAGTAGTATATCCTGTCACCGGATCTACGGTCTCCTCTCCTCTGTTTAGAGACATATTTCTGGGTTGTGTCACTTCAATAGGCACGCCTTCAAATCCCGGAACATTCATTTTAGGATACAGTAAGATGTGTCCGGTACGCGGAACGAATAAATTATTAAACGTAGTAGACAGTTTTAACCGATTACCGTCTGCTTCTGCACTCAGCCATTCTTTGTATTCAGTCGGAATTTCTATTTTCCATTCTACACTAGAGTTGATTTCTATTGTTTTCTCTCCACCTTCTCCGCTCATTGTGTTAACAGCATCTTCTTCATTCTTGGTTTCAATCACAATACCATCTTGGGTAATAGTGAATGTCTCCTCCTGAAAAGCCGTTTTCACGGTGATTTCCGCACTTCTTATTGCTCCTGTATTTTGGGGGACAGTAATTGTAATGTTCTCTTTCTCACCGTTCTCATTTCCCGTACCGGATGTTTTATCGATATTCTCAAGGAACTGAGTCGTAGTAATGATTTCCCACGGTTTATTGGAAATGATATTAAATGAAACCATGCCTCCTTCGGTAGGAACGATATCCGTAGGGCGAATTACTACCAAGTCTTCTTTAGAAGCTTGTTCGATAGTCACTACCTTAGTTCCCTCAATGCCTTCAGCCTTGATGAACAGTTGAGCTGTACGCATTTGTTTTCCCACATTATTTTCGAGAGTTACTACAATCTCCGAAACCAGTGAACTTGCCGCACTCATAGTGGGAGTGGGTTTGCACCACTGTTGATTACTCTCGATTGTCCAAGGGGTGTTTGAACTTATATTAAAAACGATGTTGCTGGGAGAAGTTGCCAAAGCGGTATAAGCCTCCAGTGCATCTATCTGGATGTTGAGGGGTCCTTCCGGCTGTGAGTCGATATCGAACTCCTGACATGCTACGAAACTGAATGTGCACAATGCAAGAATCAGTTGCAATAATGTGTTGTTATATAACTTTTTCATATATCATATTTACTATTAGATTAGACAATAATTTAAGTTTGTATTTTTGTACAGCTCGCTCTGAGGTATAGGATAGAGATACATGCAGTCTCTCCATGTGCGGCTTTCATAAAGGTTTTTATAAAAACTCAGTGTGCCGTTCTGTTGTTTTTCAATCTTCACTCCGTACAGTTCGCGCTGGGTAGTATCAGCTATTTTCCACCTACGTACATCCCAAAAACGGTGATCTTCGAAGGCAAATTCTACGCGCCATTCATTGTACAGACGTTCCAAGAATTCTTCTTTTCCCATAGAAGTAAGTAGCGGCATGTCGGCATTCTTTCTTACTTCGTTGATAGCCCACAATGCTGAATACACATAAGTCTCATCAGTGTAGTCGACATCATTGAAAGCATTAACCATGGATTCTGCATAGGTGAGCAAGGTTTCCGCATAACGGTAAATTGCCCAATAGTGCTTGTTGGCTGATTCCCTGCCCGGTTCAAAACTGGTACCTTCCTGAATGTACCGGCGTAGAAAATAACCGGTGGGCGAACCTCCTTCTGACACAATACCATCATCGATACCTCCTTTGAACGTTTCTACCGTACTCTCTTTAAATGTCATGCCATTGGCGAGAATTGTGCGATAGAATCGTTTGTCACGGTTTTCATAAGGAGCTTGCGGATTGAAATCGGGGTCATCGCAAACCCAACCGGTATTTTCCAGTGTCACTCTATAACCGTTTTTGCCATATCGGGATTATTCCAGTCAAACGGTTTTCCGTCAGCTGTTTCATAGGCGTCCACCAGATTTTGTGACGGGAAGTTGCCGTAAGCAATCATGGAAGTGCGTGCCCCGTAAGTGAAACGAAGAGGAAAATTATATCTCTCGAAGTTTGTAGCTTCAGCATTGAGTCTCATCAGTACCACTTCTTTTGATGCGAAGTTGTTGGCACTCTCTTGACCGTCAAGGGAGTAAAGTCCTGTATTCATGATGTCCAATGCAGCTTTGGCGGATTGCTTCCATAATTCGGTATCCATAGAAGGATTATGTAAGCGGCTGGCTGCATATAATAATGCTTTTGATTTCACCGCCATTGCAAAACCTCTGGTTACTCTGCCTATCTCCGCTCCCGGTTCGTTTACATAATCATCCGGTAAGTTGTTAGCAGCCTCGTTACATTCGTTGACAATAAAATTAATCACCTCGGCAAATGGTGTTTTACCAATAGTGTTCGCTTCTTCTTCTGTAAGCACTTCCAATGGCATGGCGATATCACCATAGCGGCGTGCCAGCTCAAAAAAGTAGTGTGCGCGCAGCACTCTGGCCTCGTAAGGGAAGTATTTCAATTGCTTCATCCAATTCTGATATTGTCCGTCGTGTTCATAACGCGAGAAGTCCACTTGTGCAATCTCTGTAAGAAAACTATTGGCGGCACGGATGCCACGATAGAGCGTCCAAGCGTCATCATACGTTTTGATGGGTGACCAATTGCCGTTGTTCGCGTTTTGGATGTTGGCGGCGTAAGCTCCGAACTCACCGTCGTCTGAGGCACAGTCACGCATGGAATAACTCTCTTCGGAAAAGATTCCTTCAGTTGCGAAATACGCATATCCTTGCGGCATATATGAGTATACGTGGGACAGCATATCTTTGCTTGTACCGAAATACTTATACATGTCTTCTTTTGTCTTCAAACCGTTTGTTTCATCAAAATCGAGATAATTGCACGAAGCAAGGCTCAACGAAGACAAAACGGTTAAGATGATGTATTTGGTTCTCATAATGTTCATTTACTTTACATTAAAAATTAAGTTTCACACCCGCCCAATAGCTCCTTGCAGACGGATAAGCGATACCAAGTTGTTCGGGATCGGCAAAATGGATGTTATCTAGCGAGAACAAGTTAGTGCCTTGCACGAATACTTGTAAATCGGCAAAACGGGTCTGAGATTTCGGAAATGTATAAGCTACCAGCAGGTTCCGTAATTTCAGGAACGAACCGTCACGATACCACAATGAACTGGCACGGTAGTTGTTCTGGTTTTCCTGTGTAGTCAGTCTCGGCATAGTAGCTTTGGCTTTGTTCTCCGGTGTCCAGTAAACTTCCTCGTTCAGGAACGTGTTCGAGATGTTTCCGTTGTCCACAAGCGGTCGGTAAAGCGGGCTGTCAAGTAGAGAGACTGTTACACCGGTCATTCCTTGGAAGTCGGCAGAGAGTTCGAATCTTTTATAGGAGAAATTCAGATTGAATCCGAAGTAGAAACGTGGTAGTGAGGAACCGAACATTTTTACCACATCTTTTTCATCAATGCGGTTATCACCGTTTTGGTCTTTATACTTCACGTCACCGGGAGCGATGCCTGAGAATGTTTGCTGCGGGCTGTTGTTGATTTCCTGCTGACTGTTGAAGAATCCTATTGCTTCCAGACCGTACATCTGTCCCACACGGTTGCCTTTGGTGTACAAGTAGTCATACTCTTGATAGGCTTGGTTTACATTGACTACTTCCGAGTTCAAGTACGACATGGTTGCTCCGATACTGTAATGGAAATCACCGGCTTTGTCATTCCAGTTCAAAGAGGCATCAAATCCTCTGTATTTATAGATTCCTTCGTTTACTTGCCCCACCGTGACACCGATGATGCCGGACGTGGAATTGGCGCCGGACACAAGTATATCCGAACGTTTCTCGTAGAAACCTTCCACAGTAGCATTTAACCGGTTGTTGAGAGCGGAAAGATCAAATCCGAAAGTCGCTTTTTGGGATTTCTCCGCTACCAATCCGACTACTGGCAAGTTACCTTCGCTACCTCCTGAAACGCTTCCGGCGTTTTCGCCGAAGTTGTAACCTGCAGCATAACCGTATGACTGGCGCCATAATTCGTGGCTCAAGTTTCCATCCCAACCGGAAAGACCATAGGAGGCACGAATCTTGAAGATATTAATCGGAGTTATTTTCTCCATGAATGCTTCGTTGGATACGATCCAGGCGGCAGATATGGCAGGATAGTTCGCGAATTTGTCTCCATCCGGCAAATATGCCGAACCGGAACGGTTGAATACGGCATTAAGGGTATAACGGTCGTCGTAAGTATAGGTGGCATTCATTAAAACTGACAGATTTTTTTGTGAATTGTTTCTGCCGTTTCTATTTACTGACTGCATGTCGTAAATCAATGCTCCTCCTACCCGGTGTTTGTCAAAGGTACGGCTATAGTCCGCTTTTGCCTGGAAGTTGCTTCTGAACAACAGGTTTTCAAAAGGCTGGCTGTGTCCCAAGGTTTCGGAGTCTGTGCCCCAAATAGTAGGAGTGGTTATCAATGTGCCATCGTCGGAAATACTGGCTCCGCTGTTCATATAACGGTAACTTTTGCTGCTGGTTTCATACATTCCTCCGATGTTATCGAAAGAAATAGCCGCCTCGACTGCCAATCCCTTGGTCAGCATGTCCAGTTTTTGGCGGACGCTCAAGTCGGCGAGCAGGCTTCCGTATACATTACGGATATGTCCGTAATGTTTCAGTAAGGCAACCGGGTTCTTGTCTCCATAGACTGAACTTCCTCCAAAGATGCCGTTTTCATGACGGATGGGGAATGCGGCCGAAGGAATGCCGTAAATGTCATTGAAGATAGCGTTACGCCCGTAACGGGTTCCCCGAAGTTCTTTCAGTTTTCCGGCGATTCCGAGTTTCAGATAAGTACTTTTAGTCACGTTCACGTCCAGATTGGTACGCACAGTTAAGCGTGTATCTGTGGGCGTGGTGTCGTAACGTGTGTCTTCCGTATTTTTCTTCAGCATCGAACGGTCACGATAGTAATCTACTACGGTATAGAAACGGAACTTTTCGCCACCTCCGCTGAAAGCCATTTTTAGGTTATGTGTAAATCCGGTTTTGTTCAACGTTTCTTCCCACCAGTCTACGTTCGGATAGTCGTATGGGTAAATACCTGTACGGAAAGCCTCCAATTCCCGGATATTGTAGCGTGCGGACAGACCGTCTCCACTCAGTGCGGTATTGAGAGTGTTCGCATACGTATAGGCGTCTGCAAAGTCAGGAGAGCGGAACTGGGTGTTAACGCCGAAGTTATAGTCTACCTTTACTTTTAGTCCATTGCTTGTGCCGCGTTTGGTCGTAATCAATATTACACCGTTAGCACCGCGCATACCATAGAGGGCAGCAGCAGCGGCGTCTTTCAGTACGTAGCACGATTCGATCTCCATAGAACTAATATCGGTGATGTCGCGAGGAAAACCGTCGATCAACACTAACGGAGCATGACCGTGTATGGAGAGAGAAGAAACGTTGTCGGCTGACGAGCCTGCGCCTTGATATACGTTCAGACCGGCTACTTTCCCATATAGTGCTTTGCTGATGTCTATATGCGGAGATTTTTCGAATGCAGAAGCATTGACTCCGTTGACAGAATAACTACTGGTCTGGGAAGATACGTTTATACGGTATCCTACGCTCAAGGTGTCAGCCAGCTGCATATCCGATACCGTTGCTGGTGTCTGCGCGTTCAGAACTACCGCACCTCCCAGGAGTAGAGTGGTTAATATATAGTTTATTTTATTCATTGTTCAATAGAATATTAGTTTGCGTATCAATTTACCAACCCGGATTTTGGGTCATTCCATATCTCTTGTTGATTTCGTCTTGAGGTATCGGAGCCAGATACCATTTGGTATCCCAACTGTCTACCCAATAGCGGTCGCTTAATTCTACTTTCTCAAAAGTGAACGCTGTGGGATTGTGTTGGTCGTTACCTCTGCTCCGCAGTCCGTACAGTTGCTTTCTGAAATCGTTTTCACGACCTCTGCGCACAAGGTCGAACCAACGTACCTCTTCGAATCCCAATTCCAGTGCTCTTTCTCTCAGTACGGCTTCCAGAAACTCATCGTAATTCATGTTCTTGGGAAGTTCGGAGAGACCTACTCTCTTCCGTACATCGTTCACCAACTTGTAGGCTTCATCGTTCGGACGTTTATTCACTTCGTTGAGTACTTCCGCATATCCCAGCATGATTTCCGGCAGACGCGTATGAGGCCACTGTATCGGCCCTTCACGGTCACTGTTCTCTTGTAAGATGAACTTCATGGTCATGAATCCGCTACCGGCTTTGTAGTTGGGATGATTGAGATGGACAGGGGCGACTGTTCCATTGCAATAGGTGTCTCCCGGACAAGCCACATTTTCATACAGGCGCGGGTCACGGGTAGGTTCCATATCACCCACGGTAAAGAAAGGCTGACGGGAAGGAGACTGCCAGTTGAAGTCTTTCGGAAAATCGGTTCCGTCCGCCCAAGAGAACATATCGACATAGTTTAATGTAGGAAGATACCCCCAAGGACGGCTGTCGATATACTCCCAAATAGTGTTGACATCATATCCATGACGGGTAGAGATCAGTATTTCCGTACCGCCACGATTATAGTATGCCCGGCGGTAGGCAAGACGTCTTGCCCGATGAGTATCTTCCTCCGGCTGGATCAGCGAGTATCCGCCTTGTCTTTGCACTTCCGCAAAGAAAGCCTCGCCTGCTGCCTTTGCAGCTTCCCAACGCTGGGCGCTATAGTTGCCGTAGCAGGTATATTCGTCCGCTTGGGGATGCCATTTCTTGTCAGAGTTGAAAGTGGGGCTGGCAGCCCATTGCAGTACTTTGAATTTCAGTGCCATAGCTCCCGCCTTGGTCATACGTCCGTCATCCGCGTCATCCTGTTTCCACTTTAAGTTGGAGTTGATGACCTCGTCGAGCAAAGCTACAATCTTCTCCACGGTTTGGGCGAATGTGATGCGGGGGAAGTTCATCTCCTCGTTGACGTCTACATAGTGGTCTATCCACGTCACGCCGCCTACATAGCGAAGCATCTCGAAGTAACAAAGGGCTATAACGGTTTTCGCTTCAGCGATACGTTGGCTCTTTTCACTTTCCGACATATCGGGCACATCTTTTACATTCTCGATATAGCACCAGGCGTAGCGGATGGCAGTCCAGTCGGCTTTACTTCCATAACGGTAGGCTGCACTTCGGGGAACGTTGGTGGGACTGAGTGCGCCGTTATAATAAAGTTTTAGAGGACCGTCGTTGATGTTGTCTCGAAAACTGTAACATAAGTCAGTGAGAGATTCGAGGATGTTCACACCTAACTTCCAGTCGGAAGTGGTGGGCAGCCCGTAAGGTAATCCGGTATATGCTTTTGTCAGCACCTTTTCGGCATTTATTCTCGAAGAAAACATCTCTTTGGTGGTTGCTCCGGAACTTTCAGGCTGATTGCCCAGAAATTTATCTCCGAAACTGATTTCAGAGCAGGAAGAAGCCATTAGCAGGCATCCTAGTGCCATGAATCCTTTTAATATACTATTCATAAAGTTGTTCTTTTAGAAGTTAAGATTTAAACCAAAGCTGTACACCTTAATCAGCGGATACTCTCCATAGTTGTCAGGGTTACTTTCCGGGTCAAGGTATTTAAGCGGTGAGAAAGTCAGCAGGTTATAACCGCTGAAATTGAATCCGAGTGAAGTAAGTCCCAGTTTCTTCAAGAATTTTTTTCCGGTGAGCGTGTAGCTGAGGCTCAGACTTTTCAGGCGGAGATAAGAAGCATCTGCCAGCCAAAGAGTAGAGGGCTCGGAATTCCAGCTTTCCGAAGTTTCCGATGCACGCGGATAGACAGCACCCAATTGGTTCTCCTCTGTCCAACAACCATCATAAAAGTAGGTTAGCAGACCGCGCTTTCCTGCATTGGTATACGGGATACGGTATTCGATTTCGTACATTCTGTTGACGTTCTTGGAGCCTACCCACTGCATGGAGAGGTCAAAGCCTTTCCAGTTGAAACCCATGTTCATGCCGAATACATATTCCGGGCGGGTGGCAAAGCCGGTCACACATTTGTCATTACCGTCTACGACATGATCACCGTTGAGGTCAGCGTACATAGCATCGCCCGGATATACCTTCACGGAGGGTTGCGGAAGTTCCGGATTTAAAACTAACTCGCCACCGGCACCGGTAGTAAAGTCGCTGTACTGATAAAGACGGACAAAGTTGTACAATCCGCTGTAACGTCCCGTAGAACCGCCGGTATGGTTCATATAAGAGAACTGCTTGGGTACTTCGTCCATATAAAGGATCTTGTTGCGGGCAAAGGAGACGTTGGCATCTACGTAATAACCGAAATTCTTACCTATCCTGTCGCGCCAGCCCAAAGAGATTTCGTAACCGTGATTGTTTACCTTACCTATATTGAGGTTAGGCAGAGAGGTTGCGATAATGCTCGGAGTAGATTCTGGAGAAATAAGAATCCCCGTACGGTGTTCGATAAAATAGTCGAAAGTTGCAGACAGGCGGCTGTTGAAGAACTTAAGATCGATACCGTAGTTTTGTTTCTCCGCAGTTTCCCAAGTCACTTCCGGATTACCCATACTTGAGATGGCGGCTGCCGATTGGGATATGGGATTATTAATACCGAAACTGTAACTTCCTGAGCCACCCCATACGGCAGGCATGTACATAAAGCGGGAATTTACGCCTTTGTCGTTACCTACACGTCCCCAGGAAGCTCTGAGCTTTAAGTAATCCACTACTTTCTGGTTTTCCATAAATTTCTCGGCAGTGGCTATCCAGCCAGCTGAGAAAGAAGGGAAGATACCGAAACGTGTGCTACCCGGAGCAAAGTTTTCCGAGCCGTTATACCCTACGTTTACATCGAGCAGGTATTTGCTTTGATAGGCATACGTGGCACGTCCCACCAGTCCTACATAGTTGCGCGGCAGATAAGTGTAGCTGTCCGGATAGTAATTGCGTGATTGGTTGTACAGGATGAGTCCGGACACTTTATGATCGCCGAACATACGATCATAGTTGATACGTCCTTCGAGGTACCAGTTTTGTGCTCGTCCGCTACTTTCCGAATAGGTCAGCGGAGTATCGCTGCCGGAAGGTACGAAAATATGTGTCTTGTCGTAATCGGGATCGGTCTGGGGCATATTCCCGTTCGAGTCGAAATATGATTGGTAGTATACTGTTTGTGATTCTATGGCTCCTCCAGCACGTTCCTTATATAACTTGAATTGATTGTCGTAGGCTCCTTTGACGGAAACGCTCAGTCCCGGAGTGACGAAATCTAATTTCTGTGTGATGTCCAAGTCCATATTCAACGTCGTGTCATACGTTTGGTTGTATCCTTTTCCGTAGAATACGAACATACCATCGCGCATTACTTCTCCTAAGGGTACCAGGTCATCGGGAACCAATGTACGTACTCCATTGATAAACCCCGGTCCGGCAAAAGGATGTGACCATATTTGCGCTATCACCCAAGCATTCGGGTCGTTACCTGTACCCGACTGAACGTCGCGTGGCTCTTGTATCTTGCCTAGCACACCGCCTACACCCAATTTCATGGTAGTGGTCTTGGTCAGGTTCGCGTCGATATTGGCACGATAGTTATAGCGGTTGTAGCGGTAGTTGTTGTCATACAACTGTCCGGGAAGTTCTTTCAGTAGTCCGTTCTGATACGTATAACCTACCGATACGAAATACTGTACATTGTCGTTACCACCGGAAATGTTGACGTTGTTCTGGCTTTGGAGGTAGAGATTATGGAAGATATACTTCTTCCAATCCATGTTAGGGTACATGATAGGGTCGGAGCCTGTACGATAAGCCTCTATCTGTTCCGGAGTAAAGTAAAGTTTGGGATTGGTGACATGATCCATTTCCTGCTTCATGTTCCAGAACCGTGCAAATTCGTAACTGCCTGTCTGCTCTACCAGTGAAATGGGTTGCTGCAATCCTAGCTTGGTACTGGCGGATATTTGTGTCTTTCCCGATTTACCTCTACGGGTAGTAATCAGTATGACACCATTCGCGCCTCTTACTCCGAACACTGC
>OGNC01000832.1_pt1 | contig 17278 bp, 14 predicted proteins | sample 1573311 | NCBI WGS metagenome assembly OGNC01 (sample SAMEA2581889, study PRJEB24529) | metagenome | biome: Human gut stool | place: China | collected 2011
TTCCACTGAGTCCTGCCCATGATACTGCAGGATTTCTACAGAATCTATCCGTGCGGTATCGATGCCAAGCAAGCTAACCGGCCGCCATATTCCTGCATCAGGAAGATGTGCGCCCCAGTCCCAGCCAAACATGCAGTGAGCTTTTCTGATATGTACAAATCCGTTCATGGCATCCTCGGTTCCCCGTGTTGGAGCCTTCGCAAATGCATCTGCGATGAACTTTGTCGGCGAATAAAAATATACACTTAATATATTATCCGTCTGCTTCAGGATATCCTTTACCGAATACTCCCATGTCCTGTGCATATTGTCGGCGTGTCCAAGCTTCACACCATTGAGCGTGATATCCGCAATGGTGTCCAGCCCTTCAAACCGAAGGATAACCTCATCCGATCCCAGCAGCTCATCATCACACGAAAAGCTGGTGCGGTACTCATAATCGTAATCCATCAGCTTCAGTGCTTCTATCTCATTGTCCTTCCAGAACGGATCTTCCATCTTACCCGCCTGCAGCAGATCCCCATACACCGATCCCGGCACTGTCGCCATAATCCATTCGCCATCGCCTACGCGATGCATTTCCCAACTGTTGTTTACATTAATTTTTCTCATTTTTTTCTCCATGGGTCTCCATGAGGACGTTCCTTTTGTCACAAAGAGTGTCCCTCTGTCTTATTTAAGTCAAAATTGGGGACGTTCCTTTTGTCACGCAAAGCGTCCCTCTGTCTTATAAAATCGTGACACGGGGACAGTCCTCGTGACAAAAGCAACGTCCCTACTACAGTATCTTCTCTGTCCACTCTTTTTCTTTAAATCCAGTCAGCACGAAACCTTCAGCAACGACAAGCGGCCTCTTCACCAACATGCCATTTGTCGCAAGAAGCTGTAACTGCTCGTCCTCACTCATATCAGGGAGCTTGTCCTTCAGCTTCATCTCCTTATACAGCATGCCACTCGTATTGAAGAATCTCTTGAGCGGGAGTCCGCTCTTCTCATACCATTTCTTCAGTTCCTCATATGTGGGATTATCATCCACAATGTGACGCTCCGTGTATTCTATCTTATTCTCGTCCAGCCATTTCCTTGCCTTCTGGCAAGTTGAACACTTTGGGTAACATATAAATTCCATGATCGGTCCTCCTTTTGCAAATACTTATTTATTTCTCCAATATTTCTGACAAATGGCGCACATCCCCATGTCATTTACTCTCAGTGGAGAAAAATACTTCTTTATGTTTCTTGAAAATACAGTGTTATATTCTCCATTGCCATCTCTCGAAGTAATCTTGTCTGGCATATCAGGGTTATAGCCCATTGAGCCACAGCAACTGTAGGTATTCATCCATTTTGTCATCTTGGGGTATTGTTTCAGGTAGTTTAGGGCTTCGTTTTTTCTGTCCACTTGGTCTCCTTAGTGATCTTTCTTCTTATTCTCATCAACTATAATCCAACGTCCGCTTTCCTTCTATTGCTCCATACCTCGTGGTTGTTGCAATTTTTGCAACAACCACTTTTTCATCTAATTCACCATTGCGTACTGCATGGTAGTGTCAATTTGGGAATGACCAAGTATTTTCTGCAAGTTCAAAGTATCAGGCACACATTAACACGATGCTAGATGTACCTGCCCCCTTGTGACTTCATCTTTAAAGACATCTTATTATGGTACATGAGGAAACAATTCTAGGATGGTTCATCCATCATAATTGTGTCAACAATGTTTGCACTTACCGCATTTTTACAACCATACACTTTTTCTCAAGTCCGGCTAAAAATAGATATGTTTCCATACAAGAAAACCGAGCTTTCCGCAAGGCTTCTCTGATGATGCTAACCTCGCAAAAAGCCCGGAAATACGCTACTTTTCAGCCTTTATTTATCTTTCCTTGACAGCAAGCACACGCTCTCCACATGCCCGCTGTGACAAAACTGATCAACAACCGCCACCTTATTCGCCACATACCCCTTCTCCTGAAGTATCTTCACATCCCTTGCCAAGGTTGCCGGGTCACAGCTCACGTAGACGATACGCTCCGGTGCCATGTGGACCAGAGTGTCCAGAAGGACCTGATCACAGCCCTTTCGTGGTGGGTCTACGACCACGACGTCCGCGTGGGAGCCGTCGCCGCCCTTCTTATATATATCTGGAACAACTTCCTCTGCCTTGCCGACGAAGAACTCGGCATTTGTGATCCCGTTGATCTCGGCGTTGTGTCTTGCATCATCTATAGCCTGTGGAACGATCTCCACTCCGTATACCTTCTTTGCCTTCTGTGCGAGGAACAAGGATATGGTTCCTATTCCGCAGTACATGTCCCACACGGTCTCGTCGCCTGACAGTTCCGCATACTCCAAAGCCTTGTTGTACAGGACATTTGTCTGGACAGGATTTACCTGATAGAAGGACAATGGGGATATCTGATATTTGATATCACCGATATAGTCCGTGATGTATGACTGTCCCCAGAGGGTTATGCACTTATCACCGAGTATACGGTTCGTATTCTCCATGTTGACATTCAGGCAAATGGATGTCATACCGTCTATCTTAACCAGTTCATCTATCAAAATCTCACTGTGCGGAAGCTTGTTGCCATTTGACACCAGACACACCATGATCTCCTTGGTGGTAAATCCAACTCTGATAAGGATATGTCTGACCAGACCTCTTCCAGTCTCCTCGTCGTAGGTCGATATGTGATTGTCCTCAATGAAGCTTCTGACGATAGCAACTATTTGGTCATTCACAGGTGCACCGATGGCACAGCTCTCTGTGTCTATGATGTCATGGCTTCTTCCTGCGTAGAATCCGATGACCACATCACCGTTCTTGTCCCTACCGACAGGAAACTGTGCCTTATTCCTGTAGTGGAATGGATCATCCATGCCGTAGGCTGGCTTTTCCATGATGGCTTCCACGTTCTCCATCTTGCCGATCCTCTGCAGACAGTTCTTCACCTTGTTCCACTTGTATTCGAGCTGCTGCTCATAGGAAACCTGTTGCATGGTGCATCCGCCGCATCGTTTCGCCTTGTCGCACACCGGCTCCACGCGGTATGGCGATGGTGTGATGAGCTTCATCAATCTTCCGTAGGCTATGTTCTTCTTCACCTTGACGATCTTCACCTCCGCCAAATCGCCCACCACGGCATCCTTGACAAATACAGTCATGCCCTGAACGTGTCCAATGCCCTCTCCGTCATTGCCCATGTCCTCGATGAGCACCTGATAATCCTCATTTTTGACAAGTGTGACTTCACCAGTATTTGCCGCATCCGTTCCGGATGTTCTAACAACTGAACTTGCACTATTCACTGCCTCCGCAGCTTTTTTTCTCTGCTCACCATTTACTCGCCTATTGTTCTTAGGTCTCCTATTGTTCCTAATATCTGACATATACTATCTCTCTTCCTATTGCCGTTATGGGGCGATCCTATGCCTTGAAGATTGTCCCTTTATATTATTAATCTAACCGTTGTATGATACCATTTCTCATGCACGTAGACGCTTCGTTTCATGACACAGGGGATGCTCCTTGCGACACAGGGACACTCCTTGTGACACAGGGACACTCCTTGTGACACAGGGACACTCCTTGTGACACAGGGACGCTCCTCGTGACAAAAGGAACGTCCCTATGACGTCTTTCGGATGTTGGACTGGAGAGCTCTGTTGAAGCCCAGCCAGCCATTGTTGTCCTTTGCCGCATCCAGCTCCTGGATAAATGTCTGGATCTTGGCGTCTGTGTTGTCCGCCATGGACAGTGCCAGTGCCTCGATGAGTGCAGGCTTCTTTGGTGAGCCGTACTCAAGCTCTCCGTGGTGAGCCAGTATGCAGTGCTCCAGCTCATTTGCCGCCTTGGCAGGGAAATTATCTATGGTATTAATCTTATCGCGGATCATCATCGTTCCCATGACAATGTGTCCCAGAAGCTGACCTGCGTCCGTATAGTCGTTCTCAGGGAACTTGGAGATCTCGTAGACCTTGCCAATGTCGTGGAGAAGTGCCGCCGTGATCAGCAGGTCCCTGTTGAGCACCGGATAATATGTGGTGTAATAGTCACACATCTTGGCAACTGCCAGTGAGTGCTCAAGTAAGCCTCCTATGTATCCGTGATGTATCGACTTTGCAGCCGAGTGATTCTTGAATTCCTTGACAAATGCAGGATCTTCGGCGAAGAATTTCTTCAGAAGCACCTTGTAGTAATCCTTGTCGAGTGACTCTACGAGTGCCATCAGGTCCTTGTACATCTGCTCTATATCCTTCTTGGTGCATGGCATATAATCAGCCTCAACGTACTCTCCCTCGTCTGCAATCCTGATCTTCTTGATGTTGAGCTGAAGTTCATTGTTGAACGATGTCACCTGACCATCCACCTTGATGAAATTCTTTGCCTCAAAGTGTCCGATTGCATTTGTCAGCTCCCACACCTTTCCGGCTATGCTTCCGGTCTTATCCACAAGCTCCAGGTTGTAATATGTCTTTCCTGATTTGGTCGTTCCTGTCTGCTTGTTCTTGCAGAGATAGACGTTTGATATCATGTCGCCTTCGTTGAAATCTGTTATAAATACCATTTTTCTTTTCCTCTTTCTATGTTTAATTATTATTGTATGCTTTAATTTTAATCATATATAAGAATACAATAGGCGGTTGTGAAAATCCAGTATTTACTGAACATTTCCACAACCGCCTGTATTACAGGTCATCACACGTCAGTGTTATGACCTACACACGCACAAGCATGATTTCTTATATGCATATCCTCAATATGTTCCACATACAAATTCACATTCAATGTATTATCCCTACACTACATATTGTCATACTCATGAATCTTGTCCGAAGCCGCCTTGCCTTTCTTACGTGACTCCTCCCTGTCAAGCTTTCTCACACCGAACAGCCCCTTGATGACAAATGCTATTCCAACGCACAGTGTGCCAAGTATGAGTGTAAGCTCAAGTCCTGACATATATCTCAGTGAAACATTAAGTGAGATTACGATGCATACAAAGAATGCAATGCAAAGTCCTGTAAACACAAGACCTGTTCCCATGTTCGGCTTAACCAGAAGTGCGATAAATGCGATGACCAGCAGAATTATAAATATTCCACTGACATTCACCCCACCGCCTATACGGAACAAGGAACTGAGAAGTCCCCAATCAGACACGACGACATTCTTAAGGAACATCACGCCTCCTGCTATCATCAATACGATTCCCAGTAAAAACTGTAACAACTCTTTCATCCACTTTTTCTCCTCTTCCTTTTGTAAATATATTGTTTGTAATATATTGCCTCGTCACCCTTTAACCTATCTTTTTCATAATATCAGCTTTGGTTTCCTCCCGCAACCATTCACTTTGATTAATCAGGGAAAATGTATGTTTTTCTACACCTGCAATGTGTTGACGCTCTATAATTATAAGGGGTATAATCAATTATGTATGTGTAGAATTAGAGACTTTATGTATACTTAATTATGCTTTTACAGCACTTATCAAAATAAAAAGGAAACACTGAAAATGAATCTGCGAACATTAAGAGTTATAGAATACAACAAGATAGTCGAGATGCTGACCACATTTGCCTCATCACCCATGGCGAAGAGGAAATGCCAGCGTATAAAGCCCCGCAAGGACCTCGCCATGATCGAAACGCTCCAGCAGGAGACAAGGGATGCATTAAGGCGTCTGAACACTCAGGGTAATCTGTCATTTGCAGGACTCAAGGATATCGGAGCCTCGCTCAAGCGGCTTGAGGTTGAGGGCATCCTTACCACTGCTGAGCTGCTTGACGTTGCCAGCATGCTGGATCTCGCACTCACCGCCAAGAAATACGGCGAGAACGAAGGCACAAGCATGACAGATACGAGAAGACGCAGCAAGGAGCAGATCGAGGAGGAGAAAGCCTCCAACAAGATGCTTGGTCTTAGCATGAACCCGGATGGCACTACATGTCCTGACAGTCTGCGCACGAGATTTCTGGAGCTCATGCCATTAGAGCATCTGTCCAGAGAGATCCACAGATGCATAATTTCTGAGAATGAATTTGCCGATGACGCTTCATCAGGGCTCAAGGCCGTGCGAAGGAACAAGCGCCTGACAAATGAAAAGCTGCACAACCAGCTTGCAAAGCTTGTCAGCGATACCAGCAAACAGACCATGTTCCAGGACAACCTGGTAACCATGAGAAATGGCAGATACTGTATCCCGGTCAAGGCCGAGTACAAGAACCATTTTCCCGGTATGATACACGACCAGTCGTCAACCGGAGCAACAGTGTTCATCGAGCCTATGGCCATCGTAAACCTGAACAACGAGCTGAAGGAGCTGGACAATCAGGAGCTTGCCGAGATCGAGAAGATCCTTGAATCTCTGTCAGCACAGACTGCAGCAGAGATAGAATACATAAAATATGACTTTGACACTCTGGCTGAACTGGACTTTATATTCGCAAGGGCATCATTTGCAAGAAGCTACAAGGGAACCGAACCGATATTCAACACAGACGGAATCGTCGATATCAGGCAGGGAAGACACCCTCTGCTCGAGAAGCACACGGTTGTTCCTGTGGACATCAAACTGGGTGAGGACTACAATCTTTTGATCGTGACCGGTCCTAACACAGGTGGCAAGACGGTATCTCTCAAGACTCTGGGACTCTTCTCCCTCATGGGACAATCCGGACTCCACATTCCGGCACTTGACGGTTCAAGGCTGAATGTATTTGACGACGTGTTCGCCGATATCGGAGATGAGCAGAGTATAGAGCAGAATCTGTCCACATTCTCATCCCACATGAGCAACATCGTGTACATACTGGATCACGTCACGCCTGGCAGTCTGGTACTCTTTGATGAGCTGGGCGGCGGCACCGATCCTATAGAGGGCGCGGCTCTTGCCATCGCCATCCTGTCACATCTGAACGACATGGGTGTCAGATGTATGGCGACCACACACTACAGTGAGCTCAAGACATTTGCCATGAGCACACCGGGTGTCGAGAATGCTAGCTGCGAATTTGACGTGGCAACACTCCAGCCGACATATAAACTGATGATTGGTATTCCGGGAAAGTCAAATGCTTTCGCCATCGCCAAGAAGCTTGGGATCGATGAGAGCATCATCGAGAGCGCAAAGGCAAACATCGACAGCGATACCGTTGACTTTGAGACCCTGATCGCGGATCTCGAGAGAAGCAAGAGGGAGATTGAGCAGGACAAAGCCGACATTGCAAGACTCAAGGAAGACGCAAAGCAGCTTCAGGAACGTGCACAGATGAAGGATTCAGAGCTCTCCGACAAGAAAGCCGAGATTCTGGCAAAGGCGCGCCAGGAGGCATCCGAGATCATAGAGGAGGCGAAGGCTGAAGCCGATGCCGCAATCAGGAAATACAACAAATGGACTACAAACCCGGCGAAAGCCGACGCCAAAGCTATGGAGGCAGAGAGGCAGAAGCTCCGTGCGAAGATCAACGACCTCGGCAAGATGAACGAGGAGAAGCGCAAGACAGTGAAGTCCGATCACAAAGCATCTGACTTCAAGGTCGGCGATACCGTACATGTTATCAGCATGGATTCCGAGGGAACCATCACCGCTCTGGCGGACTCCAAGGGCAAACTCAAGGTTCAGATGGGTATAATCAGCGCATCTCTTCCACCGACAGATCTCCTGCTTGTTGAGCACGAGAAGAAGAAACCGCAGAAAGCCACAGTCACAGGTGGCAAGAGCATGGCGAGGATGATGAATATCAAGCCTGAGATAAATGTGCTTGGAATGACGGTCGATGAGGCCACATCACTTGTGGACAGATTCCTTGATGATGCACTTATGGCGCATCTGCACAGAGTCACCATCATACACGGCAAGGGCACCGGTGCTCTTCGAAAGGGAATACATCAGTTCCTGAAATCACAGCCACATGTCAAATCCTTCAGACTTGGCGAGTTCGGAGAGGGCGACGCAGGAGTTACCATAGTGGAACTCTAGAACAGTGGTTATTGTAAGTGATCGTTGTAAATTATTTTAGCGGGAGGTTTACACATATGAGCAAAAATAATATTCTCATCGTTGACGATGATGAGAACATCGCAGAGCTCATCTCACTCTACCTCAACAAAGAGTGTTATGAGACCGAGATAGCCGCAAGCGGCACGGAAGCTCTGCAGTTATTTGAAGAATATTCACCTGATCTGGTTCTCCTGGATGTCATGCTTCCGGGTATGGACGGATATCAGGTATGCACTGAGATCAGAAAGACATCCAACACACCTATTATTATGCTCTCAGCCAAGGGAGAGGTGTTCGATAAGGTTCTGGGGCTCAAAATTGGTGCTGATGATTATATTGTTAAGCCATTTGACTCAAATGAGCTTGTCGCCAGAGTCGGAGCACTTCTCAGAAGATCGGCAATGACCGAGAGTACACAGAAACAGACACAGAACTCTACCTATGATGTCACAAGTGCAGACCACGTGGGAACATTTGTTGAGTATGACGGATTGGTGGTCAATATATCCAATTACACCGTGACCTTCGAGGGACACAATCTCGAGATGCCGCCAAAGGAACTGGAGATACTCTATTTCCTTTCAAGCAGACCAAATCAGGTGTTTACGAGGGAGCAGCTTCTAGACAAGCTGTGGGGGTATGAATATGTCGGAGATACCAGGACCGTCGATGTACATATCAAGAGACTTCGCGAGAAATTAAATAACAATCACAACTGGAGCATTGCCACCGTATGGGGCATTGGCTACAAGTTCGAATGGAGAGCGTCATAATGAAGAAAACTGCATTTGATAAAATCGTTGTAGGATTTGTCATTCTGGTTGTACTGATATTTTCACTGCTCATGATATACAGTATATCAATCGCACAGAGATCCGTACTTTCGGAGCGCAAAACTACCATGAAAAACGAAATCTCGCTGCTTGTCGACAGCTCCATCACAGAATACCAAAACGGAACCATAGACAATAAAACTTTATACAGTGATCTTCAGCATACTGCCACTACACTAGACATGGAAATATGGCTCACCGATGATAAGAGCAATATAGTATTTAAATCTCAAGCTTCCGAGTCAGAGAAATCAGGCTCTTCTGATTCATCAGGCAGTTCTTCCACTGGCAGCAAATCAGATTCGCTAAAAAACTACGTTGACAGTGATGACCTAAAATCCGCATTCTGTTATGAGAATACACTTAACGGCTATTTCCCTAGTGAAACACTCATCATGGGACAGCCTCTTTACTCATGGAATAATTATGTTGGAACTATCATACTGGCATCACCTATGACGTTCAAGCAGGATATCCAGACTCGGATGCTTTCCACGACATTTGTGCCATTTCTGAGCCTCATGCTGATCGCCATGATAGCATTGATGCTCATGTCCAACAGCCTGTTAAAACCTATACGTGAGATCATCAAGACCTCAAAGTCATATGCGCAGGGAAATTTCAATGCCCGTGTAAATGTGACAGCCAACAACGAATTCGGGGAACTTGCCAGATACATGGAGGAGATGGCTGACGAGCTCAGCCGCTCAAACGAATACCGAAAGTCATTTATATCCAATATATCCCATGATTTCCGTTCTCCTTTGACGTCCATAAAGGGATACATCGAAGCCATGCTGGATGGAACCATTCCGCTCGAGCGGCACGAAAAATATCTAGGAATAGTGCTTAATGAAGCGCAGCGACTTACCAAGCTGACACAAGGACTTCTGGAGCTGAACAACTTCGACTCGTTCGACCTGCAGCTTGACAAATCAAACTTTGATATAAGGGATATAATAACACCTACCGTGAATACATTTGAAAAGAGATGTCATGACAGAGGAATATTTCTTGACAGCGTATTTTTGACCGACAACACCATTGTGTACGCCGACAGAACCAAGATACAACAGGTAATATACAATCTGGTAGACAATGCAATCAAATTCACACCGGAAGGTCGACAGATAAGAGTTCAGGTGACAGAAAAGGACAACAAAATCTTTACAAGTGTCAAGGACGAGGGAGTTGGAATTCCAAAGGATGCCCAGAAGAAGGTATTCGAAAGGTTCTATAAGACAGACCCAAGCCGAGGCAAGGACAAAACCGGAACCGGACTTGGACTGGCCATAACCAAAGAGATCATCAAAGCCCACGGTGAGCAGATCACCTTAACATCCGAGGAAGGCAAGGGAAGCGAGTTCGTGTTCTCTCTTCCGAAAGAGAAGGATATGCTGGTTCCTATCAAACCGGTTCACATTGAATCACGCAATGAGGGATACTCCGAAGCAGATACTTCCTCTCCAAGCGTTAAGAGTAACGGCAAGTTCAGGATCAAGGACTCATAAACTCTAAGAAAAACCAAAACCCGGATATTACACCAGAGCGAAGCTCTGGTGTAGTACCCGGGTCTTTTTTAATTCACCTTACATCCCTCTCCATTTATCCACACGGCTTTCACCTCCCTGTGTGTTTCTAATATATATTCCGATCAGAATCTTCGATTTCTTGCAGTAAAAGCGTTTTTTGAGTTTTTCCCCCAATATATATCACAAAAAAGCTGTCAGTTTTATCATACTGACAGCTGTCTTGTTAATCATTATATCTATTATTCATTTCCTTCACAGCCTCACCGATCTTGGTTCGAAGCTCTGTTGGATATATAACCTCCACCGATGTTCCGTACTGCATCGCCCAGTGTGACATGGCCTGACGGCTGCACACAAGTCTGACATACGTCACTACATCCGTGGTTTCACGGAATCCTTCATACTGTCTGGCAATACTCTCATCCACCACATCAAAGTTGCTTCCAAACCAATCCACTATATCAGATATGGCCGATTTCTTCACCCGGAGTATTATCGTAACCGGTTCGTCGGCAAACATATATATATGTTCTGCCATATGCTTCGGCAGATTGAGGCCATGCTCCATACCCTTGACTTTATCACGTTTTTTAGCCGGCTTGTTGATTATCTTAACCTGTGTCATTTTGTCCACACGATAATTCGATAGAGTGTCATACTTATCATAATTACATACGAGATAATACTTTCCATCATTTGCGACCATCTGATACGGATTGACTATATACGGTTCCTCACGTCGCGGATGGAGCTTCTTGTCCTCCCAATAGTTGTTATACACAAATGATATCTGTTTCTTTTCTGAAATAGCGTCATCTATCAAGCCGACATTGTACAGTGTCTGCTGATTGCTTGTATGCTCCAGACCTGGCAGACTGCTGACATGAGTCATCTTATTTGTGAAATATATATTCGAAAGTCCTGCTATCTTCTTGATGAGCTCACTGGCCTGTCCGGCAGGAATAGTCTTTGAGAACAGAATACTGTCTATCATCATTCTTAGTTCGGAATCATCAAATTCATGATTGTAGTACCAGTTTGATGTAATGATCTCCTTTGTTCCGTCCTTTTTGATACGCTCTGTCTTTGTACATTCTATCTCATATCCATAGTCGAACAGACAGTCAAGATTTGCCTTTATGGATTTTCTGTCAACTGTGATATCATAATCTTCAGTCAGCTTCCTCATGATATCCTTCTGATCCATCGTGTGATCACAATCCGTATATTTCTTCAATATGTCCAGAATACAGATGTTGAGCATTTTCTTTCCACTGGTAGGATATGCCATGTTTCTTCCCCCTTTGTATTATTTTGATGCGTGCAATGTGACATGTCTGGCTTGCACCAGACATGACGCAACAGCCTACTCCCCCGCAAGCGGGTCCCCCTCTATTGCATGTCAAGCGGTAGCACGCTGATGCGTGCAATATCATAAAGCTTCGCTTTATGACAAGTCCCAATTTAGGCGGTGTAAGTTGCCTGCTTCTTCAAGACCTGGGAAGTCGTTCTGTCTGAGTGCCTCGTAGAGCACTATTGCCACAGAGTTGCCAAGGTTTAATGAACGGATGTCCGGGAACATGGGGATTCTGATTGCTGTATCCTTATAGTCAACCAGTATCTCCTCTGGTATACCGGCACTCTCCTTGCCAAACATTATGTATGCATCATCCTCAAACCTTACGTCTGTATACTTCTTTCTAGCCTTGGTCGTCGCCATGTATATCTTTGCTCCGGGATTCTTTGCAAGAAAATCCTCAAAGTTCACATATGTTGTCACATCCAGCTTGTCCCAATAGTCAAGCCCAGCACGTTTTAGCTGCTTCTCATTTATCTGAAAACCCAGAGGTTCTATGAGATGCAGTCTTGCACCTGCTGCCACACATGTTCTTCCAATGTTTCCTGTATTTGCCGGTATCTCCGGCTCATGTAATACAATATTTAACATAACTACTCCTCCTATACTCAAATACGAGTTATCAACGGAATCACCTATATGTGATCTATATAGATTTCACACTGATACGCGCAATCAATATAGTACGATCATCCATGGCAGTCAGCAGTTACTCCATGCAAATCGTACGTAGCTTCTACTCAAATTTATAGATATCTTGGTGGGGTAAGGAACCTCCTCTCCTCGTCATGAACCACTACTCTGTCGCTGTTTTCCGTAAGGTGACCTATGACTGATGCTTCATATCCTGCCTCATAGAGCTTATCAGCCAGATGTTCTCCATCCGGAACCACAAAAAGTGCCGCGCCGCAGCCGTCTATCATATATGGATTATCCCCTGTGTGCTCACATATCTCTATCGTCTCCTGCAGTATCGGTATGTCATCATGGCACACCTCAAGCCCACACTTCAGCGCATCCCCCAGCTCCCAGAGAGCAGCAAATACACCTCCCCTCGATATATCATGGGCATACACACTGCCATGCTCCAATGCTATATCCACCTGTCCGCCTAGCAGTATCAATTCTTCCATTCTCTCTACAGGTCTCAGATAGCTCTCTGAATACCTCTCGAAAAGCTCTTTCTGATTATCATAATATAGTTGTAAGGTGCCACCCACACCTGTCTGCCCACACATAACTATATCCATACCGACTGGTCGTTTTAGTCCGCACAGGTCTGCATCATCACTATGTCCTGACTGTTTTCCCATCATAGTCACACTGATGATCGGCTCAGACACAGCGGTATTCACCTCGGTATGTCCTGTGATGATGTCCACCCCACATTCTGCACATATGCCCGCAAGCTTTCCGAGCAATTTCTTCATTCGGCGTTCATCATCATCTGGCATGACGATGGTATCCGTTGCCACCCACGGCATATAGCCACCGATCCTTACACTGTTGTAAAGACGGGCTATATCAAGCCTCAGTCCCATATATCCGCTGTCGATACACACTCCAGTGGCAACATTCACGCTTTTGCTTTTTGCCGCACCCGCATTTTTGCAATCTGCATCTCCTGTCTTACCTGCTTTTTCTCCGTCATCCCCATCACGCAACAAGAGCCGGGCATAGTCTTCTCCTATTCCGGCTCTCGTTACGTCATCATGGACAGTATGTGGCAAACTCTTAAGTATTGATCGCACCGTCTGATGCTCACCAAACTTTCCTCTCATATATACTCTCCAATTCGACCTGTTATTCTAAATTAGAATGCTGAAACTAAAAGTGTAACTACCATTGCGATACACAGAATCACAACTATGATCCTCGATACCAGTGTCTTACCCTTTTTGCTGCTGAGATCTATCATTTTCCCACACTCCTTATCATCGTAAATGCAACTTCAAAATTATCTTAATAATAGCAAAATATAAACCGTAGTTCAACAGCAATTATTTTACAGTCCCTGTCCCTTGAGGTAGTTGATAAACTGCTGTGCAGTACGTCCGCTTATTCCGCCATGGGCAAGCTCCCACTTGTTGGCCTCTGCGCAGAGTTCCTTCTCATCCATGGTGATATGCTCCTTCTCAGCAAGACCCTTGACGATCTCAAAATACTCCTTCTGTGACGGTGCGCTGTAGCTGATCGTGACTCCGAATCTGTTGACAAGTGACAGTTTCTCCTGAATAGTATCACTTCTGTGAATACCATTGTTATTCTCCATATCATTCCTGTCGTTCCATGTCTCCTTGATGAGATGACGGCGGTTCGATGTGGCATAGATGAGTACATTGTCAGGTCTGATCTCAAGTCCGCCCTCGATGACAGCCTTGAGATACTTGTACTCGATCTCAAACTCTTCAAATGAAAGGTCATCCATGTATATGATAAATCTGTAATTTCTGTTCTTGATAAGTGAGATAACCTGTGACAGATCCTGAAACTGGTGCTTATATATCTCGATCATACGAAGACCCCTGTCATAGTACTCATTGATTATCGCCTTGATAGTTGTGGACTTTCCTGTTCCACTGTCTCCAAAGAGAAGTGCATTGTTCGCCTTGCGTCCCTCCACAAATGCCTCTGTGTTGTCCACGATCTTTTTCTTCTGTATCTCATAGCCAATGAGATCATCCAGCATTACATCCTCTGTGTTGTTGATAGGCACAAACTCAAGATCTCCGTGCTCACGGGTGATTCTGAACGCCTTGTTGAGTCCGAACATTCCAACGCCATATGCTTTATAGAACTCCGTCACGATGTCGAATATCTGATCCTCGTTCTCAGCCTCCTCTATCGCATTGCTGACAGCCTGAACCTTCTCGCTGACATTCTTGTTGTACATTCTCTCCTTCTTACCTATGGACTTATAGTTGTTGATAGTTGAGAAACAATCTATTCCAAGTGCGCTCTCTATCTCGGAGAAATCAAAATCAAACAGCTTCTTGAATATCTTAAAGTCGTTCTTTGCAAAATAGTTGACTGTTCCGTCATTTGCCCCAACCTTCTCGCTGGTTATACTGAATGAGTTTTCATTTGTGATAAGTATAAATGCGAGGTAGTTATGCCACAGATTCTTATCAAATCCATAGCTGGTTGCAAGATCCAGGAGTCTCTTAATCTGGTCATATATGCGGGCACACAGCTCCGCGTTCTCGCACCTCTTAAGATCAAAGTCCTCAAATATTCCAGACAGCTTCATTAGTATGCTGTCCTCTCCAAGATCTCTGTATAAAACAAGTTTCGCTATGTCTCTGTACATTTGTATATCCTTCTTTCTAAACGGCTCTGAATTCGGATCACCACCTGCGGCACATCACGCACTCCCGCAGATATTATTTTCTCTTTCTGTTATTTCTACTGTTGCTCTTATCGTCATTTACATTGTTTTGTCTATTGGCATTTCTGTTGATATTACAGTTAGAATTTTTATTGGTATTGTCCTTAGTGCAGCCATCTCCGGCTGTACTGCCAGACATCTGAGCCTTATCCGCGCCGGTCTGCTTATCACTCTCATTTTTATGCTTTGATCCAGCTTTCACCTTCGAGGCACATTCCTCGTCCAACCTGCCATTCCACCGCCCCTCCGGTATATTGCACGCCAGATTGTACTTTTTCCACGATATACCCTTTTCCCTGAGGTTCTTCACCACATACTCCTCAGACATTGCGTAGAGCACTGAGAAAAGAGGCACAAATATAAGCATACCTAGGATTCCCATCAAGTCGCCGCCCAACATGACTGCCACAAGCACCCATATGGATGGAAGTCCCACAGAGCCGCCAACCACGTGAGGATATATAAAGTTGCCCTCTATCTGCTGCAGCACGATAAATATGATAAGGAATATTATGGCCTGTTTCGGATTCTCCACGAGTATCATGATCGCGCCCGCAAAGCATCCCACAAAAGCACCGATCACCGGTATCAGCGCAAATACCGCGATTATTATGCTCACCGTAAGTGCATACGGAATCCTGAATATAGTCATGGTGATAAAGAACATCAAGCCAAGAATACATGCTTCAAGGCACTGTCCCGATATGAATTTGGAAAAAGTTCTGTCAGCCAGCACACAAGTCTGTACAAATCTGTCAGCTTTGTCCTCCTTGAACACTGCATATAGGATTCCCTTGACCTGTTTCTCCAGAGTCTCCTTCTGTGCCAATATATAACAGGCAAAGAAAATACCCACGAGGACATCCACAAATCCACCTACCACACTGCTGGCAATGGAGAACGTGGAAGACAACACACTGCTGCCGCCGTTCTTCACAATACCAACCACATTGGATATAACTGAATCCCAGTTGATATTGATACTCTTTATCTTGTCTACTATCTCCGGCTGATCCTTCATAAGCTTGATCGCCTTCCTCTGGATGTCATCCATAGCATCTGGCAGCTTATCTGCAAATGCAGTTATGGTCTTGGACATCTCCGGTATGATCATTGTTATTGCAAATGTAAATACCGCTATGATGCACAGAAACGACAATATCAGACAGGCCGGACGCTTAAATCTATACAGGCGGCTATTCTCATTTTTGAAAAGAACCTTCTCAAGCCCCTTCATCGGAACATTCACCACAAATGCTATGGCAAACCCTATCACAAACGGCATAAGGATGTTTACCAGCCAGCTGAAAAGGCTGGACACCTTATCAAAGTTGAACAACACATATGCAAACAATACAACGCCGCACAAAATGAGCAGTATCCTTATCGTATCCTTCTTATTCCAATTCATTATATTACCTCTGTCTCTCCTAATAAATCATACAACGCTTCTCTCTTGACTTCGGCACATACAGCCATTGTCCACTCAGTTCAGATCCATGATTAGTCCCCCGGATCATCCAAATGAATATTGCCAAATGTATCCGACAATGAATATGTCAGCTTTTTCTTTGGCTTATACACATCAATAACCGGAGCCATTATCCTGAAGAAATTCTCCTCATCCTTCGACAGCTTGAATACCTCAGCCGTGTTTCTGGCATCCCACAGCGCATCATGCTCTGCGCCCTGAAAGTTCTCTCCCAGATAAAACACAGCATCCGACAGTGATATCCTTCTGGATGTGCCTATCATCCTGGCATATTCCTTCTGGAAGTCCTGCCATTTTGCAAATACCCTCTCAAGTTCCGGATGAGTGTACTGTTTCAGTCTGGTCTCACCTCGCAGCTGTCTCAGGTCGTTCTCGCTCCACGCATAGATAACATCCGCATCTGCACACCACTCTATAAATCTGCCCACAGCATCCTCGTATGATGGGGCAGTCTCGAGCATCTCATCTGTTATTCCCGTGAGTTTTATTATACGCGATGCCATGCTTCCATATGCCGGTTTGACATAACTCTTAAACGAATCTATCTCGTTATATTCATCATCCAGTTTGACAGCACCGATCTCAATTATCTCACTCTTGCAAATCTTCTTTTCCTGTTTGTGTTCTGAATCTATAAGATTCATCTCAAAATCCACAAAAACGT
>OGNC01000833.1_pt1 | contig 17267 bp, 9 predicted proteins | sample 1573311 | NCBI WGS metagenome assembly OGNC01 (sample SAMEA2581889, study PRJEB24529) | metagenome | biome: Human gut stool | place: China | collected 2011
GGATGATGCAAGCAACAAACCTGAAAACGAATCATCTGACCCAGCCTCTCGGCATAGATGCCGGGACGCTGTTTTTATCGTGGCAGTGCGCCGAAGGCGTGCGCCAGACCGCCTACGAAATCGAAGTGACCGCCGGAGCCGAAACGCTGTGGGCAAGCGGAAAGATCTTGAGCAGTGTGATGCACACCGAAACGCCCACCCCTGTGCCGCCCAAGATGCAGGGACAGTGGCGCATCCGGCTGTGGGATGAAAATGACCAGCCCGGTGCATGGAGCACCGCTTCCTTCGAGACCGGGCTTGCACAGGCAGACTGGCAGGGCGTGTGGGTCTGCCCGGAAACGGAAGAGCCGGATATCGATTGCACCGATGCAATCAACGCCTTTGCAAAGCCCAACTGGGAGCAGAAGCAGGTGGCACTGGAAGCCTCCGGCAAAGGCACGGCGCAGCCGTATCAGCCCCACTGTCCGGCAAGCTATCTGCGCAAGGTGTTCACAGCCCCGGCAGGAGAAGGCAAGCGGCTGTATATTACCGCCAAGGGTCTGTATACGGCATGGCTGAACGGCAAGCGGGTCGGCGATATGGTGCTTGCTCCCGGCAGCTTTACCGCAGATAAGCACCTTGGGGCGCAGACCTACGATGTGACCGCGCTTGTCCGTGACGGTGAAAACGAGCTGCTCATCGCATTGGGCGACGGCTGGTATCGCAGCACCTCCGGCGTGGATGGAGACCGTGACCTGTTCGGGAAAGAAGTGGCTGTCCTGTTCCAGCTGGAAGTGGACGGCAAGGCGGTCTGCGTTTCGGATGACGACATGGAGGCCACCCAGTGCGGCCCGATTCGCCAAAATGATATGCAGCAGGGCGAAGTGTACGATGCCCGGCTGGAAGGAAAACTGACCGGCTGGCACGGCGTGAGGACTGCGCCCAACACGCTCCCCCTCATTGGCATGAACACCGTGCCCATCCGGGAACAGGAAACCTTCACGGGCAGGTTGTTCCGCACACCCAATGGAGAAACGGTTCTGGATTTCGGGCAGAATATGGCAGGCTATGTAGAAATGAAGCTGACTGCCCACGAAGGCCAGAAGATCCGTCTGTTCTGCGGCGAAACGCTGGACGAGAACGGCAACTTCACACAGGAGAACTTTCAGGACAGGAACCGCCACAAAGAGGGCGGCACGGCACAGCTGCTGGAACTGATCTGCGATGAGGGCGAAAACCACTATAAGCCAAGTTTTACCATCATGGGCTTTCGGTACGCAAAAGTAGAAACGGACATCGACCTGGCCGGCGCAGAGTTTACCGCCCATGCCGTCTATTCGGAGATGCCGGTGACCGGCAGCTTTGGGTGCGGCAATGCGGATGTGAGTCAGCTGGTGCAAAACAGTGTGTGGAGCCAGAAGGGCAACTTCTGTGATATCCCCACCGACTGTCCTACCCGTGAGCGTGCCGGCTGGACGGGCGACATGGGGGTGTTCATTGAAACCGGTCTGACCCTGATGGATTGCTACCCGGTGGTGGAAAAATGGCTGGCAGAATGCCGCCTGAACCAGTACCCGGATGGACGCATGGCAAACATTGCTCCGCCCACCAGCCGCCCCGGTTATATGACCCCCATGCTCTGTATGTCGGCGGGCTGGGGCGATGCTGCCATTCTGGTGCCCTACGCTCTTTATCAGCGTACCGGCGACCGCAAGATCCTGGCAGACAACTACGAGATGATGCAGAAGTGGTATGCGTTCCTGCTGGGTCGTGCCCAGCAGACTACCGAGGAGCAGCAGACCGGCGAGTACGCCCAATACACGGTTCTGAACGGTCTGGACTACGGCGAATGGTGTGAGCCGGGCATTACCCCCATGCAGGCGATGATGAACCCGCGCAAAAGCGTGGGTACGGCGTATCTGGCTTATTCCGGGCGGCTTCTGGCAGAAATTGCACAGGCGCTGGGCAAGGCAGAGGACGCAGCGCAATACCGCGACACGGCAGAAAAAGCGGTCAAGGCATACCGTGCCGCCTTTACGGACAACGGGAAAATTACTTCTGACCGCCAGTGCGAATACGTCCGCGCCATTGCCTTTGCGCTGCTGGGCGAGGAGGAGAGCCAAGCCGCTGCGGATACCCTGAACCGGATGGTGGTGGACAACGGCTACCACCTGAACACCGGCTTCCTTTCCACACCCTTCCTCTGCGAGGTGCTGGCAAAGTACGGCTATGCCGACACCGCCTATAAGCTGCTGTTACAGGACACCGCTCCCAGCTGGCTCTATGAGGTCAAGCAGGGCGCTACCACCGTCTGGGAGACATGGACGGGCATTGACGCAAACGGCCACCCCAGCGAATCCCTGAACCATTACTCCTACGGTGCCATCTGCGGTTGGTTGTTCGGTGGCGTGTGCGGCATCCATCTGGCAGGCCAGACCCTGACCATCGCTCCCACCCCGAACCCTGCACTGGGTTGGGCAAAAGCGGTGTACGATTCCCCGGTGGGGCGCATTGAAAGCGGCTGGCAGTATGCAGGCGATGCTGTGACCTACACCATCACCGTGCCCTGTAATCTGACCGCAGAAGTTATCCTCCCGGATGGCAGAAACCTGACCTTGCAGCCGGGAACCCATACCCTGTAACGCAAAAATATTTCCCGCAAAACACAGCGCCCCGCACCGGAAGGAGTAACCGGTGCGGGGCGTTGCTTTTATGGGGATAATGAAGAAGAAAATGATGAGAGAATGGCAGATCAGAATTTTTGTGCAAGGTATTTTGCACTGAGCTGGAAGCTCTTAACAGGGGAATTGTCTACCCAGTTGCGGTGGCTTTCCAGAATGATGGCATCTACATTCACGGCAAGTGCCTGTGTCATCAGGCTGTCCAGATCCATGTTGCCGGTGCCCAGCTCCATACTGTCGGTTTTCAGAATGGGGGTAATGGCGCTGCCGGTGATGCGGGTGCCCCGGTCGTTGATGTGCCACAGCTTCATGCGCGGGCCAAGCCGCTGCATCCACGCCAAGGCGTTTGCACCACCCTCGGTGAACCAGTAGCTGTCAAACTCAAAGTTGACGAAGGCCGGATCGGTTTCCTCTAAAAGAATATCGTAAGCGCGCTTTTCTGCGTTCACAGGACGCAGCTCGCAGTTGTGGTTGTGGTAGAGCAGGTGGATGCCCTCTTTTTGCAGGGTCTCGCCCGCCTTGTTCAGCCGCTGTGCCAACTGGTGCATCGTGGCTTCATCGCCGTAATCAAAGCGGTACATCCCGGTGATGACCACATACTCCGTGCCAAAACTTTTTGCTTCCTCGGCCACTGCATGGGCATCCCGTTCCAGACTGCCAAGGTCGGTGTGCAGGCTGACCACCTTCAGGCCGGCTTCCTGCACCAGCTTGTGCCAGTCCAGATTGCCGCCCTTGCCCACCGGCATTCCGGCGGCTTTGGTCAGCAGCTTTACCACAAAGCCAATGGGGTGGATCATAAATCCACATAGTTCAATGCCGTCGTACCCGGCGGCTTTCATGGCGGCAAGGGTCTCTTTGGCCTGCTGTTCGTTGTTCAGTACAGTGCCCAGCATAAATTGCTGCACGGCTTTGATGGGCATGATTTACCCCTCCAGTTTGAATGTCTTGCCCGGCGTGATGCCGTTTTCGTTAAAGCTGTCCACGCAGATGTAGTATTCCTGCCCGGCGGTCAGGGTGGAAAGGGTCACTTCGTCTGCATCGTAGACCAGCCAGCTCAGATAGAGCTTGTCGGGTGCAACGCCATAGCGGACATTGCAGCCCTGTGCGTTTTCGATGTGCTGCCAGCTGATCTTTGCGTCCAGTGCATCCACACGAATCCTGGCGGCTTCTGCCTGTGCAGGCTTTGCGCCCTCGCCGTTGCCGAACACCCGCAGGCCGCTGATGCGCAGTGCCTGCCCATAGGGCAGTTCGCCGCCGGTCACCCGGACATACCGGGCGCAGATGCCGTCCGCAAACTCAAAGTAGCCGTTGGAACACTCCCGGGCAACCGTTTCGCGGATCGTCCAGTCTGCTCCGTTCACACTGGTCTCTACCGTGTAATGGGAGATCTGCGGCCGGGTCTCGATGTGGCGGGTCTTGCGGGTATCGCCGTAGCTGTCGGCCGGGAAGTCCACCACAAGCTTTTCATCTGCCATATTTACCTGAATGGCGCGGATATCACTCTCTTTGCCAAGGTCCACGCAGAGCCATTCGCCCGGCTCTGTACCGGCGGCGCTCCACCAGCTGCGGCAGTCCTCGTTGACGGCCAGTGCCGGGCTGCTGCCCTCGGCAGTGCTGGAAGCCGTGACCGGCTTTTTGTAGCTCAGCAGCATCCATTCCGGCTGCTGGCTGGCGGCATCGAATTTGCCAGCCGGGATGCGGTGCGGATAATCGGCAAAGTTCTGGTTGCAGTAGAGAACCCCGTCTTTGTCGAACCCGGCAGGGAACAGCCCCACCCGGCGCTCAAAGTCATAGTTGACGGAAATGCGCATGGTAGAGGCGTGCCACCAGTTGCCATAGCGGTCGGCAATGGTGCTGCCGTGGCCTGCGCCGGTGATGAATCCGCCGGGCTTTGCGGAAAACGGGTTGGATGCCTGCCGCACAAAGGGACCCAGCGGAGAAGTGGAGGTGTATACACCATCGGCGTAAGTGTTGTACTGGGTGCCGGGGCAGGCGTATTGCAGGTAATAGAGGCCGTCATGCTTTGTCATAAAGGCACCCTCAATGTAGGGTTTGCCCACGGCGTTGAACATGGCAGTCAGGCTTTCGGCACTCAGGCCGGGGATGTTTGCCATCTGCGGCGGCAGATCCAGCTTGCCGGTTTCCGGGTTATAGAACTGCTTCATGGACTGGTACAGCACGCTGGCTTCCCGGTCCACAATGCCGTTGTTGCCGGGGCGTTCGTAGCCCAGTACGGTTTCATTGCCGAAGATCAGCTCCTGCTTTTCACCGATGGGGGTCATGGTGTCCGGGTCCATCTCCACGCCGTAGATGGGCGTAGTATTGGAGCAGCCCCAGTAGAAGTACACCCGGCCATCATCATCGCAGAACAGATCCGGGTCCCAGAAAGCAAAGGGCGCAGATACTTCGGTAAACGGCTCGGTCAGGGGGTCAGCGGTGCGCAGGATGGGACAGTTGCGCCCCTTGCGGCTGGCGCAGAAGTACAGGAAATCGCCCACCTGCCGCACATCGGGGGCATAATCGTAGATCAGCAGATCCGGGTCTGCATGGAAGTCCCAGTGCAGCAGGTCGTCCGAATACCAGAAGCCTGCCGACATGGAAACAAAGAGGTAATATTTGCCCTTGAAGGATACCAGCGTGGGGTCTGCACCCTCCCGGAAACCTGCTGTACGGGGGCCTTCCTTCATGTGCTGGTAACGGTAGCCCAGATCAAGGGGGTTACAATAGGTTTGTTTCATCGAATCACTCCTTGGAAATGCCCTGCAATACACGGTTCAGCTGCTTGATGTCCTCTTCCGAAGCGCCGGCCTGCATCAGCATGGATTCAATGGTCATCCGCCGCATGGCGCGCTCCATCATCGCCACCAGAGCCGGGTTGTCCTTCACGGCGGCGGCAACATCTCCGCGGGCAGCGGCGGCTTTATCAGAGATCTGCTTCAGAATGGGACCAACTTTCGGGTCTGCCGTGGCGGCAGCCATGTTGTCCTTGACCGACCAGCAGCTTTCGTCCAGCTCGCCGTCAAACCAGTTGGTCACGTTCTTGCGGTTGTCCATAGCGTAATCCGGGTTGGGGGCGTCCACCTTGTTCACCAGGATCACGCTGCTGTGCTCACCGGAGCGTGCCTCAATGCTGTGTTTGCCGGTGATGGGCAGCTGGAAGGTGAACACCTTGTCGCCCTTACGGGTCTCCACCAGCTGACCGTCCTTGTACAGCGAGACCTCCGGCAGATTGGAGTAGACCTTGATCTCGGTCACATCCTCGGCGCGGTCTACATAGCGGCTGCCGCACAGGTGCACGAACGGCTCCTTGCTCCAATAGGCCTTGTAGAGATAGAAGGGGTCTTTTTTGAGCTTGCGGTCAAAGGTGACAAGGCCCTTCTGGTTCTCGCCGTGCTTGCCGCCCTCATCACGGCCATCGGCGGCAAAATCAAACATATTCCACACATGGGTCGCCCACAGCCATGGACGATCGGCGATCATCTTTGCGATATGTTCATGGTAGACGCACTGATAACTCTCGGTGTAGTCGCCTTTTTCCGGGTGGCTGCTCTGGTACTGGGGGTTGGCATCTGCGCCGTACTCCGAAAAGCCGATGCAGCGGTCAGGGTAATCGGCGTGGTACTTGTCAAAGAACTCGTCGTTCTGCTCCAATTCGCCCAGATACCAGCCGAAGTAGAGGTTGTAGCTGTTCACATCGGGAATTTCCAGAATGGGACTGGTGGTCTCCAGCATAAACACGTTTGCCATGGTGGTCTTGCGGGTGGGGTCCAGCTTGTGCGCCAGCTCGTTCAGCAGACGGTGGTTTTCCAGCAGATCCTCGTTGACAGCAGAAGCAGCGGTGATCTCGTTGGACAAGCCCCACACGGCAATGCAGGGGTGGTTGTAGTTCTGGACGATCAGCTCTTCCATCTGGGTCAGGGTGTTGGCACGGCCGTTGGTCATGTGCATGGTGATGTAGGGGATCTCTGCCCAGATGACAAGACCCTTTTCATCACACAGGTCGTAGAAATACTGTGCGTGCTGATAGTGTGCCAGCCGGATGGTGTTGGCGCCCATTTCCAGAATGATGGAGATATCCTCCTCCATCATTTCGTTGGTCAGGGCATTGCCCGCACCCTTGCGGTCCTGGTGGCGGGAAACACCGCGCAGCGGATATTCCCGGCCATTCAGGATAAAGCCCTTCTGGGGGTCGATCTCAAACTTGCGGCAGCCGAACCGGGCGGAGGTCTCCTCGCCATTGTCCAGCTTGGCAGATACGGTGTAGAGGAAGGGGTCGTCCACGCCATCCCACAGGTGGGCGTTGTTCAGCGTGAAAACAACCTTTGCGGTGCCCTTTTCCACCGGGGCGGTGAGGGTCTGACCCTCCAGTGCAAAGGTCACGTTCTGTGCGCCCACCACGGCGGCTTCCACGGTGACCTCGGCGGTCTTGGCAGCAAGGTCGGTGACGATGGGGGTCACCTTCAGTGCCGGTGCGCCATTAGCGGGCAGGGCAAAGTGCTCTGCCGGGACGATGTGCAGGGTCACATCCCGGTAAATGCCGCCGTAGAAGGTAAAATCGGCTTTCTGGGGATATACGGTGTCGTTGTCGCGGTTGTCCACGGAAATGGCCAGCAGATTTTCCTCTTTGAGGTGGTCGGTCAGGTCTACCCGGAAGGTGGAGTAGCCGCCCTTGTGCTCGGCCAGCTTTTCACCGTTCAGGTAGACGGCGGCGGTCATGGCTGCGCCGTCCAGCTGCAAAACAGCCTTGCCGCCTGCCGGGATGGCGGGCTTTGCCAGGGCCAGCGTATACCAGCAGGTGCCGCGGTAGTAATCGTTGCCGCCGTCCTGACCGTCCACTGCGTTCCAGGTGTGGGGCAGAGCAATGGCCTCACCCATAACAGCGGTGGGGATGCCGGGGTTCTCCTTGGTAAAATGCCAGTCGCTCTGATTCAACAGGATGGTCTTGCTCATGGTAAAAACTCCTTTATAAAAGATGGATGGAATCAGCAAAGACCGAAAGAGCGTATGAGCCCTTTCGGTCTTTGCAGGGTGTTACTGCATCTGTTCTGCAATTACTTCATGACGAAGGGCTTCTTTCTTATCTGCGATGCGCTTCTGGACGTTGACCATTTCTTCCTTGGTCAGCGGGCAGCCCAGCATGGCGATCAGGGTGATGGCCCAGCCCAGCATGGGCAGACCGAACTTGATGGCAAGGGTCATCCAGAAGATGCCGCTGGTGTAGGGATCCGTGGGCTGGGGCATGGTGGTGGTGTAACCCAGAAGGGCGACCGCACCGGTGGCGATGACAGCAGCCACCGAGGTGATGAGCTTGTCCACCAGACTGTAAGTACCAGAAACGACAGCCGGGATATAGCGGCCGCTGCGGTCCAGCTCGTAGTCGATGGTATCGGCCATGTAAGAAGTGTTGGAGGTGGTAATGCACATCATGGAACCGTTCTGCAGCAGAGTCAGCAGGACGTAAACGATCATGTTCCAGCTGCCGATCACACCGATCTGACGAGTGTCGGTAAAGATGAAGAACAGGAACAGCACAGAGGCGATGGCCATGCTGACGCAGGTCCAGGTCACGATGCCCTTCTTGCTGCCATTTTTGCCCACATACTTTGCACCGAAGGCCGCAAAGAAGATGGAAGGCACCATGCTGATCACGCCAAGGGTGGTAGCAAGACCCATGTTGCCGATGAGGATGCCGTTCAGCATCGTGTTGATGATGGCCTGGCTGCCTACCTGCTGTGCCAGCTTATCGGAAGCGTTGGAGGCGATGTAGCACTGCAGGGGCTTGTTGTGCTTGAGCACCTCAAGAATATCCGCAGTTTTCAGCGGCTCGTGTTTTTTGCTGGTGCCCTCGAAGTTTTCGGGCTTATCGTAGGCGGAGATACCGGCGCAGACGATCAGGGTGCCGATGCCGGCAATGATCAGCACGATGGTGCAGACCGTGCTGAGGAAGTCCTGATTAAAGGTGCCGCCGCACTTGGGCAGGATGACGGTGTAGATCAGCATACTCATGCCCATGGGCACGAAGTAGTTCAGCGCAGTGGTCCAGACACCGATGGTGGGACGCTGGCGGGGATCGTTGGTCATGATAGCCGGCAGGGTCTGGGCGGTCATGTTGGTGACGGTATAGCCGATGATGTAAATAATGTAGGTCAAAACGAACACCGGCAGACCGAAGCCCTTGCTGGAGCACAGGTTGAACATACACAGCAGACCGACAGCCTCGATCAGGTAGCCGCTGATCAGCAGAATACGCAGCTTGCCGAAACGGGTGTTGACGCGGTCGTAGATGAACGCCAGCATCGGGTCGGTAAAGCCGTCCAGAATGCGGGCCAGCATCAGGATGAGACCGACGGTTGCAGTGGTGATGCCGTAGCCGATGCTGGCCGAGTAACTGGCCATACCGATCAGGGAATAGACGCTCATGCCCACAAAAGCGTTGCAGGCGTAACAGATGATCTGCCAGAGCTTTGCACGGCGGTACTGGACGCCGTCTACTTCACTGGCACTGGGTTTCTTTTGGAACATAATGATTTTCCTCCTTTTTGTGTGAACTGAGTTCCGCTTTTTCTGACACCAGAATAACAGAATGCAACAGCCACTGCCGGATGAAAAACGATAGTTAAGGATAAAAATTCGTGCAATAATTTGTGGTGCGTGAATTTGCGCCCGCCTTCACGATTTATTGTCCCATAGGGGCAAAACAGGTCTGCTACAATAGCCTCAACAAGCAACACGCAGGAAGGGAGAACCATCATGCAGAAATTTGAAAAAGGCTTTTTCATCGGTGCTGCAACAGCAGCCCATCAGGTAGAGGGCAACAATACGAATAGTGACTACTGGGCACAGGAACAGCTGCCCCATTCCAGCTTTACGGAGCCCAGCGGCATTGCCTGTGACCATTATCAACGGTACGAAGAAGATATCAAGCTCTTGGCTGATGCCGGGCTGAACGCCTACCGCTTTTCTATCGAGTGGGCACGGGTAGAGCCGGAGGAAGGAAAGTTCGATCCGGAAGCCATCGAGCATTACCGCAAGGTGATCGCCTGCTGCAAAGCGCATGGTGTAGAACCCATCGTCACCCTACTGCACTTCACCAGCCCGAAATGGCTCATCTGCAAGGGCGGCTGGGAAACCGAAAGCACCGTAGAGGATTTTAAACGTTATGTGACCTATGTGATGGAACAGCTGGGCAGCGAGCTGCGCTATGTCTGCACCATCAACGAGGCCAATATGGGCTTGCAGCTGGCCGCGATCTCCAAGCGGTTCCGTCTGATGGCAGAACAGGCTGCCCAAAATGCCGCATCGGCCGGAAAGTCTGCCGAGGGCACGGTGCAGGTGGGCATGAACTTCCAGAAGATGATGGAAAACATGAAGTATGCCGCCATGGAGAATGCACAGGTGTTCGGCACACCCCAGCCGAAGATCTTTGTCAGCGAGCGCACCCCGGAAGGTGATCTGCTGGTGATGCGTGCCCATGCAGCCGCACGGGATGCCATCAAAGCCCTCTGCCCGCAGATCAAGGTGGGTCTGACCCTCTCGCTGCACGACCTGCAGGCACAGCCCGGCGGCGAAGCCTTTGCCGAGGCCGCATGGCAGGAGGAGTTCACCCATTATCTGCCTTATATCAAAGACGATGATTTTCTGGGTGTGCAGAACTATACCCGCACCCTTTATGGCCCGCAGGGGCAGCTGCCGGCACCGGAGGGCGCAGAACTGACCCAGATGGACTACGAGGTCTATCCGCAGGCACTGGAACACGTCATTCGCAAGGTGGCAGAGGAATTCAAGGGTGACCTGATCGTGACCGAAAACGGCATTGCCACCGCCGATGATACCCGCCGTGTGGCGTTTATCCGGCAGGCACTGGATGGCGTGCAGCACTGCATTGCCGACGGCATCCCGGTGAAGGGATACTTCCATTGGAGCCTGATGGACAACTTTGAGTGGCAGAAGGGCTATGCCATGCAGTTTGGACTGATCGCCGTGAACCGCGAAACGATGGAGCGGACAGCAAAGCCCAGCCTTGCGGTGCTGGGTAGTTACACAGAAAGATAAGCTGCAATAGCAAAAAACAGGCTGCGGAAGATGCTTCTTGCAGCCTGTTTTGGCTCAGCGGGAAAGATGCAGACCATGGACACCATCCGCAACCACGGCGGCGATCACATCAATTTGTTTTTGTGCCAGTTTTGCGTCGGTGTTCAGAAGCCCGGAAAGACCGTTCATTACAAAAATCAGGATCGCACCGACATTTTCATATTGAGAAGGCTCGATGTTATCACTTTTGATCTGTTCCAGAACGGCATCCCGCAAATGCTGTGTAAAGCGGTTCATCGCTGATGCAGGAACCACGCCGAGATAATCGGTCGCCTGCTGGAGATTAGCAAACATCTCCCGCACAAAAGCCTCCGGCGTATCCAGCAGCTGCTGTGCGCCGCCCATATTGTCGCAGACGAGCTGGACCGTTTGCCGCTCCATTTCGGCGGTGAGGGCATCCAGCGTTTCATAGTGGGAATAAAAGGTCGTTTTGTTGATCTCGGCCCGTTCGGCAATTTCTTTGACCGTGATCTTTTCGATCGGCTTCTCCCGCAGCAGGGCAACAAATGCTTTCTGAATGGCACGCTTCGTTTTTTTGACCCGGATATCCATAGAATTCCTCCATCAATTGATTTCATAAATGGTGCTTAACCAACGCTTTGGACGTGATCCGTTGCTTAAACACCGGACACGCCGGAAACTGCTGATTGCAGCTCCTGCGCCACAGTGTTATTATAGCACCACAGGGATGGATAAGCAACTGATGGTTGCAAATCTGATTCGTAAATACGATAAATCATCGGGAGACCATCCACGATGAAGTGGAATGGCTGAAGCAGAGTAACATGATCTGAGAAAAAGGAGAATGAAAATGATGGATTTTAACAGTGTCAAAGGCAAAGTGGCCATCGTCACCGGCGCAAGCCGTGGCATCGGCCGGGCCATTGCCGAGTGCTTTGGCGAAAACGGCATGAAGGTGGTCTGTGCAGCCCGCAGTGCAGAGCAGGGGCGGGCTGTGGCAGATGGCATCTGCGCCAAGGGCGGCGATGCCATCTTTATCCAGACCGATTGCAGCAAGGCTTCTGCCATCAAAGAACTGGTGGATAAGACGGTGACGCACTACGGCAAGCTGGATGGCGTTGTCAGCAACGCAGGCATCGGCATGGGCGGCACACCGCTGCATGAGTATGAGGTAGAGGATTACGAGAAGATCTTCTCCCTGAACAGCGAGGGCGTCTTTGCCGGGATGAAGTACGGCGCAGAGGCCATCCTCAAGAGCCACAGCGAAGGCGGATTCCTCATCAATGTGGCATCGGTGGCGGGTCTTGTGCCCCAGCGTGGACAGGCGCTGTACAGTGCCACCAAGTTCGGCGTGGTCGGCATGACCCGCGCAGCGGCGCTGGATTACGCAGAATACGGCATTACCGTCAACGCTATCTGTCCCGGCTACACCAGAACCAGCATTTTCGGGGATGCACCGGCTGCGGCCATGGACTTTTTTGCATCCGACTGCCCGGCAAAGCGGATGGGCGACCCGGAGGAGTGCGCTGCATTGGCACTTTTCCTTGCCAGCGGTCTGGCACGGTACATCACTGGTGCAGCCATCCCGGTGGACGGCGCACTGTCTGCCGGACACCAGAGCATCAGCAGCTGGAAGCACCCGGAAATTTTGACCGGCGGCAAGCTGAACAGCCAGAGCACGATTGCAGCACTGATGGAAAACGAGGCCGCAAAAGCCATCGTGGAGCAGTACCTGCCCGGTTTTGCCGATAACCAGCAGGCAAAAGCTGCCTACGGCATGACATTTGGCAAGATCGGCCCTATGCTTGGGCTGCCGGAAATGGCGCTGAAAGCACTGCTGGATGCGCTGGACAACCTGTGACCGAAGCAGCTCGGAAAGCCTCTTTGACAGGGGCTTTCGTTCTGCCTGCGTGCGGTTGATTTTTGGGAGGAGACCATGAAAAACGAAGCACTTTTCCGTACCGGCTCTGTCTGGAAATCCATCATTTCCATGGCGGTGCCCTCCATTATCATTATCCTTGTCATGGTGCTGTACAACATGGCGGATATGTTTTTTGTGGGCTGTCTGGGCGATACCGCACAGGTGGCGGCGGTCTCCGTTGTGGGGCCGGTGTTTTCGATCCTTTCGGCAGTAGCGACCATGCTTGGCGCAGGCAGCAGCGCCATCATTGCACGCTGCTTTGGCGCAGGCGAGATCGAGCAGGGCAAGACTTGCTCCTCGCTCTGCTTCTGGAGCAGCTTTTTTCTGGGCGTTCTGGTCAGCATCGGTCTGCTGGTGAGCAGAGTGCCGCTTCTGGGGGTGCTGGGCTCAAATGCAGAATTTTTTCCCTATGCAGAGCGGTATCTTCAGGTCCTTGCACTGGGTGCGCCGCTTTTTATCCTGTCCAACAGCATGGCGATGCTGGTGCGTGCAGAGGGCGCAGTAAAAGAAGGCTTGATCGGCAATCTTCTGGGCACACTGGTCAACTGCATTTTTGACCCGCTGTTCATTCTGGTGCTGAACTTCGGCGTCAGCGGTGCGGCTGCTGCCAGTGTGCTGGGCAATCTTGTGGCAACGGGCTGCTATCTGCGCTACATCGTCAAACACGGCACAGTGCTGACCATTGATCTCCGTCCTGCCCTGAAAAAGCCGCAGATGCTGGGTGAGATGCTGGCCATTGGTCTGCCCAACGGGATCAGCAGCCTTCTGGCAGGGTTTGCCTCCTCCTTCAGCAACCGGCTGCTGGTGACCCACGGCACGGCGGCGGTCGCAGCCATGGCGGCAGCGGGCAAGACGACCATGATCATCAGTATGATCGCCATGGCGATCTGCATGGGGTGCCAGCCGCTTCTGGCGTACAGCTACGGTGCAGGCGACACGAAGCGCCTGAAGCAGCTTTTGAAAGATCTGATCCTGCTGACCGTTGTTTTTGGTGTTCTTGCCGGGGCGGCCAGCTTTGCCGGACGCAATGCCCTGATCGGGATGTTCATCAAGGAAGAAGGGGCATTCCGTCTGGGGACGCAGCTGGTGATCTATCTGGTGCTGGGCAGCCCGGTGATCGGTCTGACCTATCTGGCAACCAGCCTGCTGCAATCCGTGGGCAGGGCAAGTGGTGCGGTGGTGCTCTCCCTTTTGCGGCAGGGGCTGCTGCTGATCCCGCTGCTGTACCTGATGAATGCGCTTTGCGGGGTGCAGGGCATTGCGGCGGCGCACCTGATGGCAGACGTGGGCGCTGCGGTCATCTCCGCAGGCATCCTGCTGCACTGGCTCCGGGCATCGGTAGAAAAAACGGTGGAAGTATGATATACTGTTTCCATCAATGAGCCGGAGGGATTAGGCATGGATGTTCTCCAGAATATGATGCTGTTTTCCGAGCTTGTCAAGTGCGGCGGAAATGTATATACATGGTGCTATGATGCACAGGGGAAGCTCTTGCGGAGCAACTGCCCGGACGAGGCATTTCTTGCCAGTGCATTTGAACTGTTCGGCTGCAAACAGCGGATGCTGGAGCATGGGGATCGGGACGATGTACCCGTTACCTTGGGGACGGCATTGGGTCTTTTGTGGGGCGCAGCCTTTGAAAAGGAAGAGGGAAAACTGAAGCGTGTCTGGGTCATCGGGCCGGTGTTCTATCAGGATGTGACAATGCGCGGGATCGAGGAAGGGCTGAAATATTACAGCAAGCTGGAGATCAGTGTGGCATGGACGATCCAGCTTTACAAAGCCCTTGAAAAAGTTCCTACCCTGCAAAACACCATTATGAACCGCTATCTGCTGATGATGCACTACTGCCTGACCGGGCAGCGGCTGGAGCTGAGCAGTGTGAACAGCAGTGCAGCACAGGACGAACGGCTGAAAAGCGATGCCATTCCCCATGACCGGCATAAGATCTGGATGGCGGAGCAGGGAATGCTGCAAATGGTCCGCACCGGAGACCTGAATTACAAGCAGGCACTTTCCAACAGTATGAGCATGAGTGCAGGCGTGCCGGTGCAGAGCAGCGATGTTCTGCGCCAGAGTAAGACTTCCATCATCGTGTTCACTTCGCTGGTGTGCCGTGCCGCCATTGAGGGCGGCCTTTCCCCGGAGGAGGCGTACTCGCTGGGGGACAGCTACATTCAGACGGCGGAAGCGGCAAAATCGTTGGATGAACTGAGCCCGCTTGCAATGATGATGTACGATGATTTCATTCGGCGTGTCCACAAACACCGGACGAACCCCAACCTCAGTATGCAGATCCAGAAATGTGTGGATTATATCGAGATGAATCTGGACAAAAAGATCGTGGCGGAAGATCTTGCCGCTCTGGTGGGCTACACGGAATACTACCTCACCCATAAATTCAAGGAAGAAACGGGTCTGAGCGTCACGAACTATGTGAAGTTTGCAAAGGTCGAACGTGCGAAGGTTCTGCTGAAAAGCACAACGCTCAGCGTCCGGGAAATTTCCGAGCAGCTTGGTTTTGCCACCCGCAATTATTTCAGCGCAGTCTTTCAGCAGGTCGCCGGAAAAACACCTATGGAGTTCCGGGAAACATAAAGCAGAACAGGCATCCTGCGATACCATTTGGCGGTATCGGACAGGATGCCTGTTCTGCTAGGATGAAGAAAAATGAGGGAAGAATAGCTCAGTTAAGGAACTTCTCGTTCAGGGTCACGCCAAAGTCGTGGGCAATGGCACGCAGGTCATCGTCGGTGATGGTCTGCCGGATGATGCCGCCGCCCATGGAGAGCACCTTGACGTAGATCTCAGCACTCTTTTCGATGGTGTGGGCAAGACCAAAGGTGATGTCAAAGTCCGGACCGGAGGCAAACAGACCGTGCTGCGCCCAGACGGCTGCCTGATAGTGCTTCATCAGCTCACTGGTGGCCATGGCAATGTCTGCCCCGCCGGGCACCATCCACGGGCAGACACCCACGCCCTCCGGGAACACCACCGGGCACTCGGTGGCGCTCTGCCACAGGGCACGGGTGAAGTCCCGGTCGGTCAGGGGCAGGATGTAGGTCAGGGCAATGACATTGGTGGCGTGGCAGTGGTAGATGACACGGTTTGCACCATTGGTGGCAGCCTTGCGGACGCTGTGGTTCATAAAGTGGCTGGGAAACTCGCTGGTAGGCTTTGCGCCGCCCTCCAAGCCCCAGACGATGCGCCAGCTGTCGCCCTTTTCGTTGATCTCCACAATGCCGATGCTGTGGACAGGGTCCGGCTCCACGTTGCGGAAAAACTTGCCGGAGCCGGTAGTGATGAAATACTCCCCCGCCAGATTATCGGCCTGCACGCCCATGTTCACCCATTCGCGGGGCTGCGGGTCAAAGAAGAGGCGGCACTGTGCCACTTCCTCTTCCTTCATGCGGTAGGTCAGGTTGCCGCCGTTGCGCTCGTGCCAGCCCTGCAGCCAGCCATCGTTGCACATCCGCATAAAACCTTTGACGATATCAATATCCAGAATACCCATCTTCAAAAACCTCTCTCATTCAAATGCGCTTGCTCAGCACGTTCTGCTCGTATTTCTTTACTTCCTCAAACCATGCACCGTCCACCGGCACACCGTTCCGGTGGCAGTATTCGTCCCAGACTTCCCCAAAAGGCAGGGTCTTCAGCTCCTCTTGCCGCACCATCAGCTCGGTGAACTGGTTGGTGTCCTGCAGCTCCTTCAGCGCCGTGTGCGGGGTGCACAGGGCAGACAGTAGCGCCTTTTCCACGTTGCGGAAGCCCACCGTCCATGCGGAGATGCGGTTGATGGAGGCATCAAAGTAATCCAGTGCAATGTTCACCCGGCCGTCCAGACCGCCGCAGCGCACGATCTCCTTGCAGATTTCCTTCGTTTCATCGTCGAACAGTACTACATGGTCGGAGTCCCAGCGGATGGGGCGGGTGATGTGGAGCGCGATCTCCGGGAAGAAGGCCAGCAGGGCAGGGATCTTATCGCTGACCACCTCGGTGGGGTGGTAGTGACCGTTATCCATCAGGGGAATGCACTTTTCCCGGTTGAAGGCGGCATAGCTCAGGGCAAACTCAGCGCTGCCCACGGTGTAGGCCTCCACCCCGATGCCAAACACCTTGCTCTCGATGCAGGGCTTTACCAGCTTGAAGTCGTAAGGCTCGCTCAGGATCTCGTCAATGCTTGCCTTATAGCGGTCGCGGGGACCTTTGCGGTCCGCCGGGATGTCCTTGAAGCCGTCGCCTGTCCAGATGTTCATGGTGCAGGGCTGCCTCAGCTCCTCTGCCAGATACTGGCTGATGCGGATGCAGGCTTTGCCGTGTTCTACCCAGAATTTCCGGGTCTCCTCGTTGGGGCTGGCAAGGGTCAGAGGATCGCACTTGGGGTGGGAGAAAAAGGTGGGGTTGAAGTCTGCGCCCAACCCTCTTGCCTTGCAGAAATCCACCCATTTTTTAAAGTGCTTCGGCTCCAGCCTGTCCCGGTCCACCCATGGGTTTTCTTCGTCAAAAATGGCGTAGGAGGCATGGAGATTGATCTTTTTGGTGCCGGGGCAGAGGGACAGCACCTTGTCCATGTCGGCCATCAGTTCTTCCGGGGTGCGGGCACGGCCGGGGTAGTTGCCGGTGGTCTGGAT